>Ga0102956_1000195_pt1 | contig 20799 bp, 18 predicted proteins | sample SalPonF2_A_D2_MG_FD_84515 | JGI IMG/M metagenome (GOLD analysis project Ga0102956, IMG submission 84515) | Salt pond soil microbial communities from South San Francisco under conditions of wetland restoration - Salt Pond MetaG SF2_A_D2_MG ...
CCTTGGTGCATGGCTCCGCATTTCTATGCAGCGTTACCTGCAAATCCTCGAGATGGAGACCGCAATGCCCCAGTTTTACCCTCAACGGCACCAGCTCAAACACACTCGGAAGCAGTATCGAGTCCGGAACTGGAACAAGACAGCTCAGGCGCGGCCCCTGAGCCGGGACGCGGTTGTTGGTGCTTGCCATAGTCATGCCATTGCAACAATCTACGGGTGACAAGAAGATGCATACGTCGGACCAAAGCCTGGAATTACACGTCACCGTCGAGGCCAACGGCAGCGATGCCGTGGACTTGTTGCAAGAGGCAGCGGGGCTGAGCAAGCAGGCCATCAAGTCGGCGATGACCAACGGCGCCGTCTGGCTGACCCGGAAAACCAGTACCCAACGGTTACGGCGCGCCAAACGCATATTGCAGGTTGGCGACCAGCTACACCTCTATTACGACCCGAAGGTTCAGGCTGAACTACCGCCCAAACCCACGCTGGTAGCCGATGTCGGTGGCTATTCCGTCTGGCGCAAACCTTACGGTATGCGATCGCAGGGCTCCAAATGGGGCGATCACTGCACGATCATGCGCTGGGCGGAACAGCATCTGCAGCCGCAACGCCCGTCCTTTACGGTCCATCGGCTCGACCGGGCGGCCAACGGCCTGATCCTGGTTGCCCACTCGAAAGCATGCGCCGCTGCGTTGGCCAAACTGTTCCGTGACCGGCAGATCGACAAGCGATATCGCGCAGTCGTGCGCGGCGATTTCAGCAGTCAGCCAGCGCCCCTGCGAATCGAGTCACCGATCGACGGCAAAACTGCACTTAGCGAGGTGAGGTTCCTGAGTCTGAACAGCGATACGCAACGTTCGCTCGTGGAGGTAAAAATAGAGACCGGTCGCAAGCATCAGATTCGCCGGCATTTGGCAGACGCCGGCTTTGCTATTGCGGGTGACAGGCTCTACGGGAACGGTGAGCAGGATGGTTGTGACCTGCAGCTAAGCGCTTTTCGACTGGCGTTTGAGTGCCCGGTGAACCATGGGCCCGTGGTTTACACGTTGCCCACGGAATAGCTGCTGCGGTCTCGCACGGAAGGATTGTCGCCGGCATTCGTGGTGTGGAAATCGCCCGCTTTCGGGACGAACGATCACGAAAAGTCTTTTCAGCTTCAGCAAGAAAGGACGCGTTGCTGCCTGGCCATGTATTCGAAGTTACCCGCAAGGAATCGGGAATCCAGATATACAACCCGGGGCGTGATGTCAATGAGCGCAATGATGCATTGGGCATCGAATACATACTTCTGGGCAAACTGACCGGACACTGTGAGTTTCTGAAGTAGCCCGTGCTCGCCTCCAGCGGAAAGTGCGCTACAGTAGTGCTGCTTGCCTTGCACATGGTTTTGTAGATGTGGCGATAAGGACAGGTTTTGGTGAAAGCACACTTAATTCGAGACCGAGTTTAATCAATTCTCCCCGGAACAGCCTTGGCTCGAAATTGCATCATATTAGCTGCCGCGAATAGCAATAATCTGAGCGAACTGAAGAAGAACCGCCGATGAGGGATAATAAGTGCTCCTACGCCGACTGACAGAGCACCTGAAACAACAAAACTGGACCGCGGTAGGGCTTGATTTCCTGATCGTTGTACTCGGTGTATTCATGGGTATACAGGTCCAGGCCTGGTACGAGAGCCAGCGGGAGCAGCAACTTGTTAGGAACTACCTGCACCGGCTGAACGAGGATTTCTCGCTGTCGATTGCCGGTACCGAACGGACCAAGACATTCGTCACCTCGAACCTGGACAACCTGGGCATTGTATTGAGCAGCCTGCGTGACTGCGCTGTCGCCGATGGGAAAAAAGACCGGTTCGCCAACGGCTTGTTTCACATGGGCAAGCTAATTCCGGCTCAATTCGTCGACGGTACGCTCGAGGAACTGCGCGCGTCGGGACGCCTGCTCCTGGTGCAAAACGACGACCTGCGCACAGCGATTAATGAGACGGTGCGCGAGCATGAATACCAGGCGAGAGTGTGGCCGGCCCTGCAACGACGGGCAGCGTCCAGTCGCGCCTACATCACCGATAGTTTTATCTTCTGGATGAACCGCCCGGTCAATGGGTTTAGCAACGCCACCTGGAGTGAGCTGGAAATTGACCTCATGGAAGCGTGCAAGGACAAAACCTTACTGTCGAGGCTCTCAGACCTGCACCGGGTCAGCTCTACCAGTATCGACTGGCTGGACAGGAATCTGAACAATTTCACGAACGTAAAGAAGTTGCTCGATATGGAACTGGAGAATCACAGCCAGGCTCAATAGATTTGGCGGCAGTGTGAACCCTCCCGTAGTTCGGTAATTCAGGAATCAGAAAAAAACCGCTTGCCCAAAGTAAGCCAGGCAATCCAGCAAACACGAGCCGGAGCAGAATCACACCAGATACGGTTGCCAAATGGCTCGAGGGGCTGCGGTAGGCGATGAAAATAACCGTTCTGTCGTGGAAAGGCTGAGCTCCCGGCCGGGACATGGGCTACGGAGAATTTGTGGCGGCGGATCAGACGATCAGACACTGATTTGGCAGGCGCTGAACAGCATCGCCATTGAGTCCCCCTGAACGATAGCGGCCACCGTTTGCGCACGGTTAACCCGCCACGGCGACGAACGTTCAGGATTCAAGACTGGAAACAAGATAAAGGCCGCTTTCTGCAAAAGGAAGCGGCCTTCTCTATTGATACTCGGGAAAGATCTCAACCAGAGCTGCTGCGCTCAAGAATTCTTTCACACCCCGGGACAGCTGCGCCAGACGCAATTGCCCGACGATCCTGCAGGTCAGTTGATCATTCCGACTACCGAACCAACGCTAGCGCCGATTGCGGCGCCTTTGCCGGTATCACCAGCCAACGCGCCTATGCCAGCGCCAACCGCGGCACCTTTGGTAATCGCGCAACCGACCAGACCGGCCAGCAACAAACCGAGAAAAATCTTTGTAATACGATTCATTTTAGCCACCTGCCTGTGATCAACGGCCCTTGACCATTCGTTGCCAGACAACGCCAAGCACCGGATCACCTTTGCGTCCGGGGTTGTCCGAGTACCAGTCGTCGATCTGCTCGATCGCACGATCGATGGTGCCGGCATTCAGCCACGCAACGAAAGCGAGAAAACTCAATGGACAATGTAACGGATAAGGACAAAACCTCGAGGCTCGAGTCACCGTTTCGCGGCCATGTCCCGGTCTGTCCGTAGCAACCCCGATTGACCGGAGGCGCTTTCGGCACTAGCGTCTTGCCATGTCCAGATACCGAACAACGCGAGCCCACGTTCACGCACCCGGGCACTCGGTTCGCCTTGCCATCCTCACCTGTCTGCTGCTGTCGGCCTGTGCCGCACCGCGGGTCGAGATCATTGAAACGGTTCACGTGCCCGAGGGCACGGTCGATACGACAAGTCGCGAAATCACGCTGCAACAACATCAGGATTTTTATCTACCCGAACTTGGACTCTGGGTCAGCAACCGATTCGCGGGCGCGCGGATGAACAGCGCCGCGCCAGGGCCGGATGGCTCATTGGTGATCGATGTCCGGCCCGAGAACTCGCCGATCAACGATTCGGCGTGGTATGGGTTCAGACTCTGGCGCGACAGCGGCGAACGGCCGGTCGACATCGTGCTGCGGTACACAGGCGGCAACCACCGTTACCCACCCAAGATCAGCAACGACGGCAAGAACTGGCGCACAATCGATCCCGACGCCGTCACGGCAACCGCGGCAGGCGAGACGCGGTTTTCGCTTGATGTCGGCACTACACCCTTGTGGGTTGCGGCACAGGAGGTGGTTACAGGAGAAACGATCGATACCTGGCTCCACGGGCTTGCCCGGCAGGGGTGCGCCCGGCTCTCGCGCGGCGGATTCTCCGCACAGGGAGCGCCGATACCCAAAGCCGTCGTCGGCACGCCGGGACGCCCGGCAGTGGTGGTGCTCGGGCGCCAGCACCCGCCCGAGGTTACCGGCGTACTCGCGCTGTTTTCGTTCATCGAGACTGTTTGCGACGACAGTGATCTGGCGAGACGCTTCCGCGACAACTTCGCGGTCGTTGTCTATCCACTGATGAACCCGGACGGCGTGCGCGAGGGACACTGGCGGCACAACATCAATGGTGTGGACACCAATCGCGACTGGCAGCACTTCCGCCAGCCCGAGCCGCGCGCAATTCGCGATGATCTGCTCGCTACCGATCTCGTCGACGTGGTGTTTGCCCTCGACTTCCATTCAACGCAGAAAGACATCTTCTACGTGCTCGAGGAAAGCGAAGGCCCCGAAGACTACCGGCTCATGATCGAGTGGATTACGGCAATTGCCGATAGCGTCGAGGGTTACCATTGCCTGGTACAACCGGTGTCGAGCAAAGTGCCGGGATCCAGTGTATGGATGGGCGAAGCGCTCGATACGCCTTCCGCCACCTATGAGGTCGGCGACGACACGCCGCGTGAGCGTATCCACACCGTCGCCACGGCCGCCGCACATGCAATGATGGAACTGTTGCTGCGTGACCGCAGCGACTGACAGATCATGCCCGGCAGCGTCATTTGTGCAATTGGTATTGGTGCCTCAGGCCGTTCAGATTCCACCTTTCGATGCGCAATCTCGGCCATTCGCGCCGCGCCGTATCGTTTTGCATGAAATGAATGCCGGTTTAACGGCGCCAACCAATCATGGTCACTGTTCGTGAAACGGTAGTTCTTCTGCACCAAGCGAAGTGATGTGGCTCACCAGACCGGATGCAGCCCCGACAAGCGCGATGTAACCGAGCATGACCACCATTGCCCTGATGCCTGCAACAAGCCGATTCACCTGGTACACGCGGCGGACGGAAATCACGAAGTTGGACAGCAGAAGAAAGAGCAGCAGCAACTGCAAGGCTAACGGCATCCAGTGCCGGTCGGCCGCCTGCTCCAGAGGCAACAGGAACGCCAGCAAAATGTAGGCTGCGCTGTGCAGATGCAACGAGTGAATCAGATGATCGAAATACAAACGCTGGCGAAACGCGGCTTTCAAAAATAGCGCGAAAACCGGCAGCAGTATGAACATCAGACGGGGAAGGTCGTCGCTTACAAAGCGGGCCTGTCCAGCGGCCTCCGCGGCCACGGCTCGGCCTTCCGTGAGCAGCGCTCCCTGCCCTACCACCCAGCCGGCGACGATAAAAAACAACACGCTGATAACGAGATATAAGCGAAACGGCGGCGTATACAGTTTGCGCTTGCCAGCCAGGAATTCGCTGGTCAGCACACCGGGTCTGCGAAACAGCGTCCATAGGGTGCGAAACGCGCGCCCGTCGACGTCGAAGGTCTCATGCAGTACTTCACCAAGCAAGTCGGGGAGCGGGCGTTCCAGATCGAGGTCTTTCTGGCCACAGTTGGGACAGTAGCTGGCCTCGAGCGGCGTGTCGCAGTTTCTACAGTTTGTCATCCGATCGAAGTATAGCCGCCGGAGGTGGGCCTCGAGCGGCAAATTTAATCTGCAGACCTCCGCTCATTCGAAAAATCCGAGACCGCTTCGCAGCGACAGTATCGCCACGAATACGGTTTCACCAGACCGCGTAATGACACGGAGGCCGAGCGGCAGGTGGCGCCGATCCCGGCAAGCGGAGGATTGGTGCGGCTCGAGGAGGTAAACTCCGCGTGACATGCCAGATGCCGGTGAGGGGGGCACTACAACGATCGGCCGGTCTGCCCCGAAAATACGACACTGCCCATGCAAGGAAGAATCCGATGGCTAAACTCAAGTCTCCACACCGACCCGCGACACCCGAAGATGCCCATGCACTGGCCGAGTTGCTAAACATGGCCGGCGACGGCATGCCCGAGTACCTGTGGGAGGGAATGGCCGAACCCGGTCAGACTGCCTGGGATGTCGGCCGCTATCGGGCCAGTAACAAGGAAAAGGGCTTTTATCGCAATGCGACCGTCCGCGAGGAGGATGGCCGCGTTGTCGCCGCCCTGATCGGATACCCTTTGCAACGCGATCCCGAACCGGTCGACTACGTCAGCATGCCTTCCATGTTCGTGCCACTGCAGCAACTCGAGGAACTCGTCCCCGGCACCTGGTATGTGAACGTGCTCGCCACCTACCCGGAACACCGCGGCAAGGGATACGGCCAGACCCTGCTGGACATCGCAACGGACAAAGCCCGCACGACCGGCAGATCCGGACTCAGCCTGATAGTCTCGGACAGCAACACAGGCGCGCGCCGGCTGTATGAGCGGTATGGATTCAGCGAAATTGCCACCAAGCCGATGGTCAAGGAAAACTGGGAGAACGCAGGACAGAACTGGGTGTTGCTGGCCATGGATATCTGACGGCTTTACGTCCGCGTCCGGCGACCGGCCGCAGGCCAATAATCTAACCCTGGCAGGGTTGCTGCCTGCGGCTGTCACCAGACAACAGCACACTTCGATATGCTGCGGTCTTCGCCAACTTCTATCGGCGATCGGCGCGAGGACGCAGCAGCAAAACCTGCCCCGGATAAATAAGGTCAGGGTCGGTAATGGTCGCGCGATTATCCGCGTAGATCTGGCGCCACAGCAGCGGGTCACCGTAAATCCGCTCGGCGATTCGCCACAGGGACTCGCCACGCAACACGTGGTACTCCAGGACGGATCGGCCAGCTCCATCGCTGACGGGTGCAAAGATTCTCTGACCCGGGTAAATACGGTCCGGGTTTTCGATAAAGGTCTCGCCTACGCCGATCTCGTAGGCGGCATTATTCCGCTCCAGCAACACCGGCCAGTTTTCCGGGTCGCCGGTCAGGCGTCGCGAGATGCCCCACAGCGTATCGCCCTGGCGCACGGTATACATCAATGCCGGTTCGCCCGGACCCGCAGCAGCCGGAGCGCCGGTCTCGAGATACGGGCCCAGTCGGTCGATTATTAACGCGTCAATATCCGGATCGAACGGCCCCATCGCGTTCAACATACCGAGCAGCTCCATGCCGGTTTCGTAGTCGCCACCGTTAAACTTCACCTCGGCGGCCAGTGCCAGCGCTTCTGCCAGGTCGCTGTGCCGCCCGCCCAGGCTCTCCGCTGACAACGCGGCCGGATTGGTCTCAACGAGTTCGTACAGCTCGGGTATGACTACTTCCGTTTCGCCCCGCTGCAATCCGGCGATTGCGGCATCGATGACATCTGTTGGCGCCACCGGCGCAACCGGAGTGGGCAATTGCTCTTGATCTATGACCTCTACAGGTAGCCGCACATCTTCATCGAGCTCCTTGTCCGGACCGGGGACCACAATGACGGGCGCCTCGACTTCGGGCTCAATGTCCGGAACGGGGCTCACGGTGACGGGTACCTCGCCCACGTCCCGCGCCCCGCCCATAAATTGCGTGACACCGACCGCAATCGCAACGAGAACAGCTACCGCCACACCTATCCATACTCCTGGTCGGCCGGAACTCTTCGCAGCGGTTGCCGCGCCGGAGACCGTGGTGCCAGGCGGCGGCCGGGTGGCGGACACCGCTACTGCTTGCGGCTCGGCGGCAATGACCCCCGCGGGCGGTTGCGGCTTCTCAGCCACCGCAGCGCGCTGCGGCCCAGTCTTGTCTTCCTCCACCGTCGCCGGCGCCATATCGAAAAGACGGCCGTCGGGCGTCCGCATATGCAGCGCCGGTGCGCCCCACTCCACCTCGTAACCGCGCGCATACAGAAATGCGCGCGCCGAGTTCAGCGCGGCGTCCACCGGCTGACCTGATGCGAGATAGCGATAGAAATGCCGCGACAGCGCGACCGCCGCTTTGTCAGGTATCGGAAACTGCATCGCCACGACTGCCGGAATGCCGCGCCGGATCAGGCTCTGGGCCACGCCGCCAAACGGGTCGCTGCGCGACGCAGTCGCACCCATGCAACTGTTCAGGAAAACCAGCCGCAACGAGGTCAGGTGATTCCGCAGCAGCATCGCGAGCTGGCGTCCGGCAATCACGTCGGACGTACCCGGGACCGCATCCGACTCCAGTACCAGCACACCCTCATCGCCGGAGAAATCGCCATGGCCGATGAAGTGCAGAGCGTGCGGCCGGTTTTTCAGTAGCGCATTGTCGAGGCTTTCGAGCGTTGCGTGTTGCAGCCGTTCAATACGAACTGCACCGCTCGCGGTGAGTTCGTCAAGCGCCCTGTCGAGATGGGCAATTTCCTCTCCGACCTCCAGCCCGGGGCGGTCGCCGGGTGCCGCTACCGCGATCAGCAACCGCAATGGGCGCTCGGCAGCCAGGCTCGGCAACGGTTCGTCCACGTCGAGCCACCGGACCACCGGTTTCATCCGGTCGGAAAACAGGAAGTCGTCCTTGGCCGGGCTGTACAAAAACTCCCAGGGAAGCCGTGCGAGCTCAGGCGCATCGGTGGTATTAATCACAAACCGCACGCCCTCGCCGCGTTGCGGATCGATGGTGCGCAGGCTGTCGGCCAGCCGCCCCCCGAGCGCCGAGTCGAACAATGCCGAATACAATGCCTTGCCGGCCTCGCGCACGTCTTCGGGTCGCGGCAACAACGCATCGACATCGACACCACCGGTTGCGCGCCGCGCCGACCCTTCGATCTGCCGCGCGTTTGCCCATAATGCGTTTTCGAGACCCGGGGCATCGAGCGACCAGGCATCCGGGTCACCCGCTCCCGCCGGCGACTCGGGCACGGATATCGAATACCCACCTGCACCGCTCCCACCGAACCGCAACTGCACCGAGCGATACCGGACACCGCTGGACTCTGGTGGCGGTGCATCGACCGGCGCTGACGCAGCTGGCTGGCCTTGCGCTCGGGCCCGGTCCTCTACTTCTATAACGACCTCGGCGACCAGGTTTCCCTCGGCCTGCATCACGGTCAGCGAACGCAGGTAAGCCGGCACGTCTTCGATGGGCGTGCTGACGAGTTCCACCGGCAGCACATGCCATCCAGGCGTTGGCCACTTCCGGCTCGCGAGTTTCAGCTCGGTACGCGAATAACGCCCGTCGGCGACGGATTCCGGCGAGATCAGGAAAACAAAGAGATCGGACTCTTCGATCGCGTTACGAATGTAATCGTCGAAGCTGCGCCCGGCCGGCAGGTCCTCCCTGTCGAAAAACACTTCATGCCCAAGCGCCTGCAGTCGACAGCAAAGGTCTTCAGCGGTCGGCCTGTGGTCAGAGGCGTAGGACAGGAATATTTTCAAACCGGGCCTCGCAGTTAGCGGCCATACGGTTCGGAGTATAGCCAACACTCAGCAGGAAGATCGGAAATGTGGCGTTCCGATCGCAAGCGCACATTGAATTTTCAGTGGTGTCGACCGCCCTGACCGTCACCACGGACGCCGCGACCAGCGCATTGACTCCGCCATCGACAGATGCGACGCCCGGCCGAAGCCGTCCGCCAAGGACGGATCGCTCGCATTGATCGCAAGCCCCTTGTCGCCGACGAGCAACGCGATGCTAGTGTCGCGACCGCGGTGGGACAGCACCGACCGGGTGAGTTACCGCAACCTAATCTCGCGAGACGCTTCTCCGAGCAGCCGGTCTGGGTTCAAAATTGGGGACGGCGATGTGAACATCAGCCCGGTGGCGACGAAGTCAAGGTAGGCCGAGTCGCCTGAAATGCCGCCAGCGAGAACGCGAAAATTACCGCGACGGTTGGCGGATTGGCGGAGGGTAACGGCCCACTCGCGCTGCCCGGTGACCCACACGCCGCAGGACCGGAATATGCCAGGGATCGCGCCATGATCCCAGACGGATGCTATTAAAGCCTTAGCAGGAACCGTTGGGACCGCAGACAAAGCCATGTCGCAGATGCCTGTCCAGATCTTTGTCGCTCTGTTCGCCGCGCGCGACCCGATCCGGATGCTGGCGATCGTTCTCGCTATTTCGGCAGAACCGTGGCCGCCCGACCGGCGCCGCAGATGCGGGAATTGTTCATGGTTCTGATCGGCTGGGCGCGCGGTGGAAGCGAGGCCACTCAGGGCGTATCCGAGAAGCTGCATTGTCCGACTCTCGGGCACCCGATCAGCTGCGTGATGGTGTTAGCCGAGCGGGACGCGACCCCAGGTCTGGACGATGCGTGGCAGGCTCATGAGCGTTAGCGGTTGGTCGGCGAGCGCGCGGAGTTCCTCCACCACGCCGTCAATCTCCTCGGCGCTGGCCAGCCCGTGGGCCAGGACCGGCGTGCGTATGTAGTCCATCGTCAGATGATGGATGGCTTTCACCTCGCCGGCAAGACCCGCAGGCTGGACCACATTCACATGCACATCTTCGAATCCTGCGTCGATCAGAAGAGCGGGCAGGCGCGGGCCAATTGTGGGGTCGGCTCCGGCCAGGTGGACCACTTCCGAATAGAGCCCAATGTAACGCTCGAACGCCGCTGACGGCGGGTAAATGAAATGGCCTGCGAAGTCGATATCCTCGAAAACCACCTGACCACCCGGACGCAGCAATCCCCGGCACGTGGACACGGCCGCGGCCGGGTCCGGGAGGTGGGTTAGGATGAAACGGCCGTAGATCAGGTCGAACTGCCGGCGCGAGGGCCACTCGCCGATCGTGGCGACCTCGAACCTGATGTTGGACAGTGCGTTGGCCGCTCTCTCGCGTTCAGCGATGGCAATGGTCTCGGCGTCCATGTCGATGCCGAGCACTCTACCGCCCGGTCCTACCAGTCGCGAGAGTTCCACGCAGACGTCGCCGCCGCCGCAGCCAAAGTCGAGGCAGGAAGAGCCGGGCGCGACGCCGACCCGGTCGAGCAGTGACAGGGTCGTCGGTCGTACGATCCGCGACAGGAGGCGTAAACGCTCACGACCGTCGGCACCGCCTTTTATCACGTATCCGGATGAATTATCCGTCATCGCGCGGCCCTCCATATAAGGTTTCGTATGGTGCCGGCCATCGCTCAACAGCAGCGGCCCGACATTGGCGCGAGGTTATTTCAATTAGCTTACACCCGGGGGAACGGTCAGCATCGCAGCCTCGGCCACCGGATCCCGATGGAGACCGTGACAGAGGCCGTAAACGGAGGGATCGTTCAAACCCCTCAAAATTCTCACGCCGGGTGCTCAGGCTGGTGGGGAACAGTCAGTTATTCCCGCACGAGCACACCATGGCCGACCAAAGGGTGTTCGCCTCCTTCGGTAGCGACGAAGTCCAAGGTGTGATTGTTGAGAAGCCGCATCTGAAAGCGGGTTTGGTCGCCGTGCTCAACCAGATGAATAGTGCCATCCTGTGCAATTACTCCCAGCAACGGTTCTGTCGCTTCGTACGTGTGCTCACTGCCATCATGACTCTGCAAGTTCTTACCAAGTATCTCCCAGGCATGCGTGCCCTTGAGGAAAGCACCATTCTGCTCCGTGAATTCGAAGCGGTGATACTGGTCTGTGTGTCCATCCGGAACCATGAAATAGGCCTTGCCCGTCCAAACCCCAACAACGTTCGGATACGGCGCCCAAGCGGGCTTCTCCTGGGCAGTCACCCGGGGGATGGAGACAGCAAGCGAAAGGGCCAAGCAAAGGAAAACCGCGACCTTTTTCATTACAGCGACCTCAATACAGTGGCTCCAAAGCCGAAGGTTACCATGACGCTGACCGTACCCTTTTGTTCGAGCATGGTCGAATATGGAAAACTGGGCATATCAGGCCGCCTCCTTGGCCAACACCGCAGGCGGTTTCCTGCCTAACGGGCAATGCGGTGTGAGATGGTTGTAATGGTTGCGCCAGCTCTCAATTTCCTCCTTCGCATATTGCAGACCGGCAAACCAATGCAGGTTCAGGCAACCGTCACCGACCTGCCAGCGAGGCTTGCCGCGAATGTGTCTTGGGCCAGCTTTCCGGGCTGGATTAAGTGCAACCTCACCTTGGTGCGTTTCGATGAGAAGAACATGGCCTCGCTGGTCAGCTCCGGGCCGTCGTCCAAAACAATTCGCGCTGGTAGCCCGCGCTGCTGTGCCAAGCGATTCAGTTCACGGATCAGGCACTGACCGCTCATCGAGAAACCAACCACTTGCAACAAGCATTCTCGACTCAATTCATCGGCGACGTTGAACATCCTGAACCGGTGGCCATTCGCCAACTTATCCGAGACGAAGTCAAGCGACCAGCGTTCGTTGATTCGATCTGGTTCAGGTACCGGTTTCCGGGGCCGCGGCAACAACACATCGACGTCAATACCGATCGCAAACACACATTCAATTTACAACCACCCCGCGCTTGCCGACGGCTGCAAAACCGGCCCGGCGGTACCGCAGACGATGACACCGTCAGCGCATGATCAAATTCGGAAATGCGCAAACCGTGCTGGCGAATACTCACCGATATCGAACCCGGGCGGTTGACCCATGATCTTGTCCGCAAGCGCCTTCGCCGACCCGGCCGCGAGGGTCCAGCCAAGCGGTCCGTGGCCGGTATTTAGAAACAGACTCCCGATTGACGTTACCCCGATCAACGGCACACCGTCGGCGGACATCGGGCGCAGCCCCGTCCACGCCTGTACCGGCGTTGCATCGAGCGATGCCGCGATTTCCGGATAGGTTTGCCGCAACAGGTAGCGCAGGTTATCGATACGCTGTGGACGGAGTGTCCGGTCGAAACCGGCAAATTCCGCAGTACCCGCCACCCGCAGCCGGTGTCCCAGCGGCACCACCACTGCGTGCAACGCATCGTCAACAACCGGCAGACGCGGACGCTGCTGCAAACCTTCCACCGGTAGCGTAATCGAATATCCCTTTGCCGGCCTCACCGGAAGTCGAAGCCCCAATGGCCGCAACAACTGTGTGCTGTAACTCCCGGCAGCCACGACATAAACATCGGCCTCGAGCACGCCCTGCGCCGTTACCACGCCGGTCATCCGACCGCCCTGCTTGCGCAGCGATTCGACCTCAAGGCCAAAACGCAGAGTTACGCCCAAGCGTCGCAACACTTCAGCCACCGCACAACAAAACCTGTGGGCATCACCGGATTCGTCATCAGGAAAAAACAGGCTGCCCGCAACCTCATCCGCAACTGGAGCAAGAGCCGGCTCAAGCGCCACGGTCGCGGCACGATCCAGCGATTGAAACCTGACGCCATGCGACACAAGCGACTCGGCCATGGCAGTCGCCTGTTCCAGCGCAACGGTATCGCGGAGCAGTTTCAGCGAGCCTGAACATGCACCGTCATAGGCGAATTCGTATTCATCGCGCAATCCGGCCATTACAGACAAGGAGTAATTTGCCAGCCGGACGTTGCGCAACAGGTTTTCGCGGAAGCGCTGCGGCCGCGACTGGCGCAGAAAAGCAATACCCCAGGCTCCCAACGCAGGCAATGCGTGCGGCCGCAACAGTACGGGCGCGGATTCATGACCTATCCAGCGCAACATCTTGCCGAGTATGCCGGGCGCGTTCCACGGGTCGGCCATGCTCGGCGTCAATAATCCGCCGTTGGCAAAGCTGGTCTCGGCACCGGGGCCATCTGCCCTGTCGACAACGACCACTTCAGCGCCATGGCGGCGCAAAAACAACGCCGTGGTCAGGCCAATCAATCCCGCCCCGATGACTACCGCACGCATGCGCCACTCCTCACGCATCGGCCATTCCAGCATGGTCCGGACGCAAAAAAAGGCCCCGCCGCGGCGGGGCCCGTATTACAGCCAAAAAACATGGTTACGGCCGCGTTACTTCAGGGTGATTTCCCGCATGTAGTACATGCCGGTAATCTCTCGCATCGCAGGATAGTTCTTCTGCGCAAACTCGGTCGTCTCCTGATTACGCTTCTCGCCCCACTCTTTCATGAAAGCATTGTAGCGGGCCTGATTCGGTCCCAGTTCCGCCGTGTTCTTGAACTTCACAGTCAGGATCAAATTGAAGTCGCCGCTTTCCGGAAGATCGCTGCGATAGATTTTGTACTCTTCGATCTGACCGAGCTTCATTGCAACCTCGTTGCCGGCAACCCACGTGTTCTTGAGGCCCTCGAGGTAGGCATCGCCCATATTCGCGGCGACCTTGATTGTGGTCACCGTCCATACCGCCTCGCTTTCCTCGTAGTCCTCCCAGGGAGTCAGGTCAGCGGAGGCGGTCGAAAAAACGAATGTCAGCGCAACAGCGCCCAGTACTTTGCGTAGAATCATCAATACTTCCCCAATGTGTGATTTGTCATTTTGTTTTACTCGGGCAGCATAGTCGCAAACCACCACCACGACAATCGAATACCGGGATTGGCAGCTGCAATCAACCCGCGGGCCAGAGCACCGGTCGGTTGCCAGACCTTTATTCATCGCCGGACGCAGAACGAAAACCCTCCACGACCAACTGACCCCGGCCGAGCGCCGATAGTGAGCCGAGGCAAAGGCGGCAGCTAGCCGCCGCCACGGCGATAGGCCAGCTCGAAGCGTTCCATAAAACTACGAATCGCGGGTTCGTCAAACCCGCAGAATTCGAAAGCCACGTTGGTAACCGGCAGGCGCAACAAGCCGAGACGGCGTTGCCCCTCCGCGGACAAACGCAGCGTGATCGTTTGCGGGTCTTCGCCTATGACGATGGTGTTACCGCTGACGTCGAACGGCCATGGTTTGACGGCCTGCGGCAGCAACCGCAGAAATTCGCGATGGCTGATGCCCATTTCGCGTACGAAGCGTGCGCTCTCGGCGGTGCTCACAGGATCCTGCGATTCGCTCCGATTGCGCGGGTCGCGGCAAGATAAGCCTCCATGATGCGCGTCGGATCGGCCACCAGGCGATCTTTCCAGCGACCGAGCCTGACCCGGCCCTGGATCAACCCGCGCAGAACACCGACATGCTGGGTGAGTCCCAGGCTGGTGCTGCCGACAAGCACATCGTCCTCGAACTGCAGCCGCAGGTAGCGGTAGCGATCCGCTTCGACCAGTTCCGCGGCGTCACCGCCTTCAGCGCCGTTCCACAATCCGAACGAACTCGACACCAGCCCGAGCGTGGCCAGCACATTCATGATGACGCTGCCCTGGTACTCCATGTCGCGTCCCGCGATGTTCAGCGCGGCTACCCGGCCATGGTCCGCAGCCGTCGGTTGAATGGCATGCACCGAATAATTCCCGGTCGAGAAATCAACACCCTGGGCAACATCGCCAGCGGCAAACACATTGCTAACGTTGCTGCGCATGCGACGATCGACGAGCACGCCCTGGTCGGTATCGATCCCGCTACCTTCGAGAAACCCGATGTTGGGCCGGACTCCGGTTGCCGCGATGACCAGATCTGCAGGCAGCGTTTCGCCGTTGTCCAGAGTGACTTCGAGACCCGCGGCGCTGCCGCCCCGATTGATTGCGGTGGCACGGGTTGCGGTCAGGATGCGCACACCTTTGCCGGCACACCATTTCTCGATCAGCCGCGCCGGCACTTCGTTCAGCATGCGCGGTACGACATGCCGCTCCATCTCAATGACTGTCAGATCGACACCACGAAGAGCAAGCGACTCCAGGATGATGCAACCGATGAACCCTGCCCCCAACAATACGACCCTGCTGCCCTTCGTCGCCAACCGCGCGACGTTGCGCGCATCCTCGAGCGTCCAGCAGGGATGCACGCCATCCAGTTCAATGCCGGGAATGGGTGGCGGTATCGGGCGCGAACCGGTCGCGATCAGCAACGTTTCATACGCCAGCGTGCTCCCGCCCGCCAACCGGACCTGGCTGGCTTCACTGTCTACAGCGTCGACCCGGTCGTGCACGAGATCGATATTGCGCTGGCTGAAATGATCGGCGTGTTTGCGCAGGAACGTGCCGGCTTCGTCGATTTGGCCGGTCAGCAGGTAAGGGATCGCCATCCGCGAATACGGAGGGCCCTCTTCGTCACCGACAATGCTGATTGCCGCGGCCGGTGCCACCTTGCGGAGATTCTCCGCGGCAATGACCCCGGCCGGACCGGCGCCAATAATTACATGAGCCATATCGATCGCTCCCGATACGAACGCCGGGACGGTTCATGCTCCGCCCCGCCGTCTGATGATGCTTCTAGCGCAGGACTCTGCAGTCCGGGCGAGGAATACCGTCACAGTCCAAGTCGTTGCCGCGTCGATTCGGTCGGGACGCCTTCGACATTCCAGCCGCGCAACTCGTAGTACTCGGGCAACATCTTGTCCAGTTCGTTGACCCGGCCTTGCGCGGGTCCGGTATTGGCGGCATCCTTCAATAGCCGTTTCGGCAATGTATCGTCTTTCCCGGTCAGCCCTGCCGCGAGGTTGAAGTCGCGCTCCAGATTCCAGATGCGTTCGCCGACCTCGGCGAGCTTCTCCATCGTCCAGCCACCCTCGCAGGCCGCATCGATCTGCGGCGCAATGTCTGCGAGCGTCCATGCAAAGGTCGTGAAGATACAAAGCCCCGCCGAATCCACCGCCGCTGTCGCATCCTGGAAAGCCTTTACCAGGCCGGCCTTTCCGTCGGTCACCAGAGGGTCGGTTTTTTCCGGGATCCCCATAACCTCAGACGAGACGGTGTAACCACGCAAATGACAGGCGCCGCGATTCGAAGTCGCGTAAGCGAGCCCCATGCCCTGGATGCCGCGCGGATCGTAGGCGGGAAACTCCTGCCCTTTTACCGTCATCGACAACTCGGGGTGGCCGTATTTCTCGCAAAGCCGCTTCGAGCCGAGCCCGAGTTCCTTGCCAAAACCTTCACCCGTCATCGTCAGTTCGGCCGAGCGGGTCAACGCCTCGGCCGAGCCGAAACGCATTTCCAGACCGCCGGTATCCTTTTCGGTCAGCACCCCCATCTCAAACAGTTCCATCGCTGCCGCAACGGTGGCACCGAACGAGATCGGATCGAATCCATCTTCGTTGCACAGGAAATTCACATAGGTCAGCGCGTCGAGATCGTCGACACCGGTGTCGGAGCCCAGCGCCCACGCGGCCTCGTACTCGAGACCACCGGAAGCGCCCCAGTACTCGGGCTTGTTCTTTACCGTGAAATGGCCTTTGTCGATGGTGGAGATCCTGCCGCAGGCTATCGTGCAGCCGAAACACGCGGCGTTGGTCACAAGGTTGGGCTTGCCATCGCTCTTGCGCGGCTCATGCATTGCCTCGCCGGAAATATTGCTGGCCCCTTCGAAACGCACCTCGCGCATATTGCGGGTCGGCATCGCGCCGACTTCGTTGATTACATTCATCAGCACCTGGGTGCCGTAGGTCGGCAACCCCTGCGAGGTGACTGCATTGTCGGCAAGCACCTGCTTGGCCGCCTCTGTTGCCTGCATGAAACCAACCGGGTCCTTGATATTGCCGACTCCGCGGGTGCCGCGAACGGCAACCGCCTTGAGATTTTTCGACGCCATCACGGTACCGACACCGGACCGACCCGCCGCGCGATGCAGATCGTTTATCACTCCCGCGTAAAGACAACCGGCTTCGGCCGACCGGCCGACACAGGCAATACGCAGCTGCGGATCCTGGTGTTTCCTGTGCAAAGCCTCGTCGGTCGCCCACACCGACAAACCCCAGAGATCATCGGCCGGCAGCAACTCGGCTTTTTCGTTTTCCAGATACAGATAGACGGGCGAGTCCGCCTTGCCTTCGAAGATGATCATGTCCCAGCCGGCGTTTTTCATCTCGGCGCCAATAAAACCACCCGAATTGGAGCAGGCGATCGTTCCGGTCAACGGGCTCTTTGTTACTACGGAATAACGGCCACCGGTTGAGGCCATCGTGCCGGTCAGCGGGCCGGTGACCATGATGAATTTATTGCCGGCCGATAATGCGTCTACCGTGGGGTCGATTTCCTCGCTCAGATATTTGCTGGCCAGTCCGCGCTGCCCCAGATATTGCGTTGCCCATTCCATGTTCAGCGGCTCTGCAATACATGTCCCACTCGACAAATCGACCCTCAGAATTTTTCCTGTCCATGCCATGTTGTTTCCTCCTCGCGCAATCAGCTGCCAGGACTGATCTGGGCGCTTTGCGCAGCATAAGCGCGCATTCGCTCGAGACCGGTCTGGTCGGCATCGACGTATGTTATGGCTTCGGTCGGGCAGGCCTTGGCACAGGCCGGATCGCCACCACACAGGTCGCACTTGATCACCTTGCCGGTGTCCTGGTTGTAATTGACCGTACCGAACGGACAGGCAATCGTGCAGACCTTGCAACCAACACAAACATCGTTAAGCACGTCCTTTGAGCCGGTCGCAGCATTGACCACGATCGCATCGACCGGACAGGCATGCATACACCATGCTTCATCGCACTGGGTACAGGTGTATGGCGCAAAAACGCCTTCATGGTGGAAAGTAAATACTTTTATGCGTGATTTGGCCGGATTGAAAACGCCTTCCTGCTCGTAAGAACAGGCCATCTCGCATTGCAGACAGCCTGTGCACTTTTCCGGCTCGAGCTTGAGAGATCTGAGCATGAGTGCACCCTCTTGTTATCGCCGCGGCAACCGAGCGGGTTCCCTCCCGTCCACACTGGATGGTGCGGCTTAACCTTACGCGGTGCCTGGTTGGAATTTTTGTTCGCGACTCATGTTACTCCCGCGCGAGGGAGCGGAGCAAACCTACCGCTCAAGCCGGCAGGTGGCCGCTGTGGTGCAGCAAAACAGCAGCAATTAACCCGGCAAGACGCGGGCGATCGTCTCTCGCCCCAGCGGTCTCGAATATCAGCCGCCGGCAACCGGTGGGAAAATGGCAAGCTGATCACCGTCCCGCAATTCGGTCTCATCGCGGGACTCACGATCGACGAAGACGCCATTGATAAACACCAGGTGAGTCAACTCGAGCGGAAGTTTGTAGCGGTCGATGATCGCCGCCGGAGTTGTCCCTTCAGCCACATCGAGCTCGGCTTCGTGACGGCCGGATCCCGGCGGCAGATAACGGGTCAGAGACGCGTAGAGTTTGAGCGTTACTTTCATAGCATGCATTTAGCCACAAAGGTCATTTCTACGCCGCAGCAAGCAGGCGGCGCAATGAATACGACGGCAAGCGGTCCCGAGCACGACGAATCGCGTCCTGCCACTCAGGCAGCGATTCTCGAACCGACCTGATAAATCAGCAGCGCGCCGAGATATCCAAGCACGGTCATATACGCCCACGCGAATACCGGCCAGCGCCAACTGTTGGTTTCCCTGCGAATCACCGCGAGCGTAGCCACGCACTGCAGACACCACGCATAGAAAACCAGCAGCCCCAGCACCATCGGCAATGTGAAAACCTGACTGCCATCGGCAAACGTGGCCGAGCGCAGGCGATCCGCCAGGCTGGACTCATCGGCCTCCGCACCGACAGCATAAATCGTCCCCAGCACCGCAACCACGACCTCGCGCGCCGGGAAGCCCGCAATCACCGCAGCCGATATTTTCCAGTCCCAGCCAAGCGGGGTAAACACCGGTTCGACAATCTTGCCGACTCGGCCCAGCGCGCTTTGCTCGAGGTGGGCCGCGGCCGCCTTGTTGTCCACATCCGCCAGCTGTTGCGTCAATTCGACGCCGGAATAGTTCGCTTCAGCGACAGCGCGGGCCGCAGCGGCGTCCGCTTCGACTGTAGCCGAGCGCGGAAAATACGCCAGCGCCCAGACGATGACCGCAACCATGAAAATCACCGTTCCCGCACGGCGCAGGAATACCTTTACCCGATCGAGCAGGGCGATGGCCACGGTACGCAGGTTTGGCAAGCGAAAGGCCGGCAACGCCAGCACGAAATTGGGCTTGGGACCGCGTAGCGCGGAGCGCCGCAGCAACAGTGCCGTGCCAATACCACCGACGATACCCAGCATATAGAGACCAAACAGGACAATTCCCTGAAGGTTGGCGACGCCGATCGTCCGGCTCGGAACGAAAGCCGCAATCAACAAAGCGTACACGGGCAGACGCGCCGAACAGGTCAGAAATGGTGCGGCCAGAATCGTTGCGATGCGATCGCGCCGGTCGGGGATCGCGCGCGTCGCCATGATTCCGGGTACCGCACAGGCAAAACTCGACAACAGCGGTATGACCGACTGGCCGGACAGGCCAACCGGGCGCATCGCACGGTCGACAAGAAACGCCGCGCGCGCCAGGTAACCGGTGTCCTCGAGAAGGATGATGAACAGAAAAAGAATCAGGATCTGCGGCAGGAAAATTATCACGCTGCCGACCCCGGCAACTACGCCGTCGACAACAAGGCTCTGTAACACGCCATCCGGCAGATACTGGCGGATCGACTCGCCCAGCGCAGTCGTCGCGCCGTCGATCAGGTCCATGAACGGTGTTGCCCAGGCGAACACGGCCTGGAATACCAGCGCCATGACGACAAAGAACAGTACAGTGGCCGGGTACGGACGATTCATCCAGTCAACCAGGAACGATCCCCAGCGCGTGATCGGCGGCGCCGCGCTCTGTACTTCGTCGAGCACTCCGCGAATCCAGCCATAACGATGCCGAGCCTCGACCGCAAGCCCGGGCTCGCCGCGGAACAAATCGGCCCGGGCCTTTTCGATCTGCGCCACGACGCCGGGCCCCTTTAGCGCGACGAGCCGCGCCGTCGCCAGCGGATCGTCCTCGACCAGGTTTCGCTCTACTTCCTGGATTCCTGTTCCGCAAGAGTCAGTATTCGCACCACCCAGCAACTGCAAGGCCGTCTGACGCAATGCCGGCCAGAATGACGGCGGCGGCGATGCCTCAGCCGTCATCGCTACTGTCAGTTCCCGTTTCAGATCGACCAGCCCCTTGCCGGTTGTTGCAACAACCGGAACGACCGGGATTCCTCCCAATTTCGCGCTCAGCTTTTCGATGTCGAAACGGGTGCCAAGCCGCGCGGCCGCGTCCGCCATTGTCAGCACGACGATCATTGGCCGGCCGATTTCGGCGAGCTGTTGCAGCAGGTAGAGACCCTGGTAAAGGCGGGTGGCATCGACAAC
>Ga0102956_1000197_pt1 | contig 20732 bp, 17 predicted proteins | sample SalPonF2_A_D2_MG_FD_84515 | JGI IMG/M metagenome (GOLD analysis project Ga0102956, IMG submission 84515) | Salt pond soil microbial communities from South San Francisco under conditions of wetland restoration - Salt Pond MetaG SF2_A_D2_MG ...
CAAGCGCCTGACCGCTGGCGTGTCCGAGGTTTCCATCCGCTTTCGCGACGTGCCCCACTGCGCGTTCCCGGACTCTTCCGGCATCAACACCCATCCGGCGCGGCTGGTGATCCTGATACAGCCGGATGAAGGCATCGTGCTCAAGTTCATGGCCAAGGAGCCCGGCACGCAGATGCGGCTGCGGCCGGTGGACATGCGCTTCACTTACCAGGAAACCTTCAACCGCACCACGCCGGCTGCCTACGAGACGCTGTTGCGCGAGGTGCTGGCAGGCGATGCCACCCTGTTCATGCGTTCCGACCAGGTGGAGGCGGCCTGGCGCCTGCTCATGCCCACTCTCGACGTCTGGGACAACACCCTGGCTCCCGACTTCCCCAACTATCCGGCCGGCAGCTGGGGGCCCGAAGACAGCGAGGTGATCGTCGCCCGTGACGGCAACATCTGGCTCACGCCCACCATCCTCAACCACGGAAACGGCGGCTGAGCCGCCGGTTGCCCCACCCCACAGGGTTCCCCCGCATGGTGGCGCACTATCTGCAGATCGCCGAACCTTATATTCGCGAGTACGGCTATGCGGCGGTGTTCGGACTGATTTTCGTGGAAGGCTTCGGTATTCCGGCACCGGGCGAAACCATGCTGGTGAGTGCGGCGCTGCTCGCCTCTCAAGGAGAGATGAACATCGCCGCGGTGTTGGGTTCGGCCTGGGCTGCCGCGGTGGGCGGCGACAATGTCGGTTACGCCATCGGCCACTTCGGGGGTCGACGGTTGATCGTGCGCTTCGGCACGCGCATCGGCATCAACCTCTCGCATCTGCACCGGGTGGAGCGTTTCTTTTCACGCTACGGCGGCGGCGTGGTGGTGGTGGCGCGCTTTTTCGAGGGGCTGCGCCAGCTCAACGGGGTGGTCGCCGGTACGGCGGGTATGCCCTGGTGGCGCTTTCTCGCGTACAACGCCATCGGCGGATTGCTCTGGGTGGTGCTGTGGGGCTATGGAAGCTACCGGCTCGGGGCCCACATGGACGAATTGGTGGCGCTCAGCCAGCGCCTGGAACCGTACCTGATCGGTCTGGCCGTGGGTCTGGTGGTGGCGGGAGCGGCCTATCTGATCTACCGCGGCAAACAAAGCGGCCCGGATTCCTGAGGGGCTGTCAGCCGACATATCGGGTTCGCCGCTGCCGGTCGGGTATGATGACAAGGCGATCAGGAACCGGAAACCGCTGAAGCGCGCTCCAACGAAGAGACTGACCGCGATGTTCACGGATCGGCTTTACGCTGCACCGGTGTGGCTCCAGGCTCTGAGCTGGATATCGGCCGGCAGCGGGCCCCGGCCAAACCCTGCCGGCTCCGGGGCGCGGGGCTGCGACCTGCCAGAGCGGAATCCGCTACCGACCCGGCTTGCTGAAAGAGGACCCCGCCTATGACCGTCCCGCTGCCGTCGCTGGACAAGAAGACCTACAAAGAGACCCTCTACGCCCTGCAGGTGGAACTGGTCAAGCTACAGAACCGCGTCGTCCAGCACGGGGATCGCATCCTGGTGTTGTTCGAGGGCCGCGACGCCGCCGGCAAAGACGGTACCATCAAACGCATCACCCAGCACATGCGCCCGCGGGAGACCCGTGTGGTCGCCCTGGGCACCCCGACGGAACGTGACCGGTCCTCGTGGTATTTCCAACGCTATGCGTCCCATCTGCCAGCCGGGCGCGAGCTGGTCCTGTTCAATCGCAGTTGGTACAACCGGGCCGGCGTGGAAAGGGTGATGGGCTTTTGCACCGACGAGGAGTACGAGGCATTCATGCAGACCGCGCCCCAGTTCGAGCATATGCTCGTGCGCTCCGGCATCCAGCTGTTCAAGTATTACCTCGACATCAGCAAGGACGAACAGAAGAAGCGTCTCAAGGCGCGGCGCAACAGTCCGCTCAAGGCCTGGAAAGTCAGCTCCGTCGACGACGTGGCGATCAAACACTGGGACGACTACAGTCTGGCCCGCAACGAGATGTTCGCGCGCACCCACAGCCCGGTCGCTCCCTGGACCGTGGTGCGCGCCGACGACAAGCGAGTCGCCCGCATTCAGGTGATACGGGATCTGCTGACCCGGTTGGACTATAAGGGCAAGGACGAGGCGCTGGTGCTGCCGGATCCCGATGTGGTGTTCAACTTCCAGGAAGCATACCTGACGAACGGAATGATCGCGCCCTGATCGTATCCCGACGGGCAGCCTGCCAACGTCCCTGACGACCGGGCTGCAGCGCCGGTCACCGGTCGACGGACCGGCGCCCGGTGCACCACCGCGACCGCAGGGACGAACGCCAGGCAGGGACCGCGCCGCCGGCATGGCGGTCACACCCGACACGCGAAGGAGGAAGGAACCGATGCACCCGAGCCGCTATCTGCCACGGGCTTTGCCGGGCAAGCTGCAAGGTCTGGCCGAACTGGCCGTGGACTTACGCTGGGACTGGAACCACAGCGCGGACCAACTTTGGAAGTCGGTGGACGAAGAACTGTGGGCGGCAACCGGCAATCCCTGGTTGATACTGGAAAGCGTATCGAGCCGACGGCTCGAGGAACTGGCTCGCGACAGCGACTTTCGGACGGAGCTGGACCGGCAGGTCAAAAAGCGGCGGGAGCACCTTTCCCAGTCCACCTGGTGCGCAGAGGTCTGCAAACCGTCCGAGCTGGGCACAGTGGCGTACTTCAGCATGGAATTCGGCCTCAGCGAATCCCTGCCCATCTACTCCGGCGGTCTGGGCGTGCTGGCGGGTGATCTGCTCAAGACCGCCAGCGACCTGGGCGTGCCGATCGCCGGGGTGGGCCTGCTTTATCAGCAGGGCTATTTTCGTCAGGCCCTGGACGCCAACGGGGATCAACTGGCCTTCAACCCCTACAACAATCCCACCATGCTGCCGGTCATGCCCCTGCGCGACGCCGACGGCGAGTGGTTGCGGGTCGCTGTCGAGCTGCCCGGACGCACGCTGCACCTGCGCGCCTGGCAGGTCCATGTGGGACGCGCCAACCTCTACCTGCTGGACAGCAACGATCTGCTCAACAGCCCCGGCGACCGCAGCATCACCAGCGAGCTCTACGGCGGCGGTCGGGAGATGCGTCTGCAGCAGGAAATGGTGCTGGGAATCGGCGGCTGGCGGCTGCTGCAGGCGCTGGACCTGTCCTGCCCTATCTGCCATCTCAATGAAGGGCACGCCGCCTTTGCCGTGCTCGAACGGGCTCGCCACTTCGCGCAACACACCGGCCAGCCGTTTTCCGTCGCCCTGCGTTGCACCCGCGCGGGAAACCTGTTCACCACCCACACGCCCGTGGCGGCCGGCTTCGACCGGTTCGATCCCTCACTCATGACCCAATACCTCGGCGAGTATGCCAAAGGCCTGGGCGTTCCTCTACACGAGTTGCTCGCCCTGGGGCGGGCGGATCCCGAGCGTACCGACGAGCCGTTCAACATGGCGTATCTGGCGGTGCGGGGCAGCGCCGCCGTCAATGGCGTCAGCAGACTGCACGGCGAGATAAGCCGTGAGCTGTTTCAGCCGCTGTTTCCCCACTGGCCCCAGTCGGAGGTCCCCATCGGCCATGTCACCAACGGCGTGCACATGCCTTCCTGGGATTCCGCCGCCGCCGATGCCATATGGACCGATGCAGCGGGCAAGGAGCGCTGGCTGGGCACCATGGAAACCCTGGAGGACGACCTGCGCACGGTAGCCGACAGGGAACTCTGGGAACTGCGCGCCAAGGGTCGCCAGGCGCTGATCGACGCGGTACGCGTGCGCCTGGTCCGCCAGGCGGCGGCCCGCGGCGAACACCCGGTCGACGTGGATGCCTGCGCGCACATGCTGGACCCCAATACGCTGGTGCTCGGCTTTGCCCGTCGGTTTGCCACCTATAAACGGCCCAACCTGCTGCTGCACGATCGCCAGCGGCTGGTGAGTCTGCTGACCGATCCGGAACGCCCCGCCCAGTTGATCGTCGCCGGCAAGGCCCACCCCCAGGACGAAGCGGGTAAGGAAATGGTCCGGGCCTGGGCCGAGTTCAGTCGCGACCCGGCGGTGCGCGGGCGGGTGGTGTTCGTTGAGGATTACGACATGGCGCTGGCCTCCGAACTGGTGCAGGGCGTCGACCTGTGGATCAACACGCCCCGGCGTCCCTGGGAAGCGAGCGGCACCAGCGGCATGAAGGTGCTGGTCAACGGCGGCATCAATCTCTCCGAGCTGGACGGCTGGTGGGCAGAAGCCTATGCACCCGAGCTCGGCTGGGCCCTGGGGGACCGCCAGCGCCACGGGGACGATCCGGGCTGGGACGCCGAGGAAGCAGGCGCCCTGTACGACCTGCTCGAACGCGAGGTCGTCCCCGCCTTCTACGAACGGGACGAGCACGGCATTCCCACCCGTTGGGTGGCCCGCATGCGCGAAAGCATGGCCAGGCTGACGCCACTGTTCTCCAGCAACCGGATGGTGCGCGAATACACCGAACGCTACTACCTGCCGGGCGCCGACGCCTACCGGTCGCGGGCGAAGGCGGACGGCAAGACCGCCGCCGAGTTGGAGGCATGGATCGGTGAGCTGCGCAGGCACTGGTCGGCACTGCATTTCGGCGATCTCGGCGTGGATACGGCCGACGGCCGGCATCACTTCCGCATTCCCGTCTATTTTTCCGATCTGGATCCCGACACGGTGCAGGTGGAACTGTACGCCGATCGGGCCGGAGAGGACCAACAGAACGAGCGTATCGCCATGCGCCGCGGCGAAGCTCTTGCGGGCGCGGTGAACGGCTATCTGTTCGAGGCCTCGGTTTCCACAGAGCGTCCGGCCGACGACTACACGCCACGGATCATCCCCGACCGCCCCGACGTGCACGTCCCGCTGGAGGCGCCCCTGATTCTATGGCAGCGCTGAGACTGCAACGCCCCGGTGTCACACCCGCCGGCGAACTCTGACGGATCAGAACCATGACCGAGCTACCCGCATCCCCCTACCCCGCAGCGGCACCCGGAGCCCCCGGCACCGCGCCCACCTGGTGCAGCAGTGCGAAACAGATGGTGGGCTGTGCCCTCGGCCCATCCCGCCTGTGGTTCACCATCGGCAGCGGCATCGTCAACGAAGTCTACTACCCACGCATCGACATTCCCCAGATCCGCGACCTGGGTTTCATCGTGGCCGACGACAAAGGCTTCTGGGTGGAAGTGAAGCGTCTCGATCGCCATGAGCTGAAAACGCCCGGCGCAGGCATACCCGCCGTGCAGGTGGTACACCGCCACGAGCGTTTCACCCTGACGCTGCGCGTGGTACCCGACGCCCGGCGCGATGTGCTGCTGGTGCAGCTGCAACTGGAAGGGGATCCGGAGCTGCGCCCCTATGCGCTGCTCGCTCCCCACCTCGGCGGGACCGGACACGACAACCACGCCGCGGTCGCGCAGTACCGCGGCCGCCGGGTATTGTGGGCCGAGCAGGGGCCGTTCGGCCTGGCCCTGGCCGCCATCGATCGAGACCAGGAGGACTGCTGGGGCCCCTGCAGCGCCGGCTATGCGGGCGTCAGCGACGGCTGGCAGGATTTCTCCCGCAACGGAGCGCTGCGCTGGCGCTACGCCGAGGCCGGCCCGGGCAACGTGGCCCTGACCGGCGCCCTGCCCCGGCACGCGACCCTCGCCCTGGGTCTCGGCAGCAGCAAGGAGTCGGCGGCAACCCTTGCGGTGGCGGCGCTGCTGCAACCCTTCGACGGCCTGTGGGAACGCCAACGCCTGGACTGGTCCCGCTGGCATGCATTGAATGAGCAGCGCTGTGTGCTCCCGCCGGATCTGCCCAAAGAGGTGCACGACCTGTTTCTGACTTCTGCCATGGTGCTGCGCACTCACCAGGACAAGATCTACCCGGGCGCCATGGTGGCCAGCCTGAGCGTGCCGTGGGGCAACACCCGCGACGAACGCGGCGGCTACCATCTGGTGTGGCCCAGGGACCTGGTGGAATGCGCCGGCGCCCTGCTGGCGCTCGGTGCGGTGGACGATGCCCGCAACGTGCTGCGCTATCTGATGGCCACCCAGAAATCGGACGGTCACTGGTATCAGAATCAGTGGCTGGGGGGAAAGCCGTTCTGGCACGGCATCCAACTGGATGAAGCCGCCTTCCCGGTGCTGCTGGCCGCCACTCTCGCCGACGAGGACGCCCTCGACGGCATCGAAGTCCGGTCCATGGCCACACGGGCCCTGGCATTCATCGTGCGCAACGGCCCCGCCAGTGATCAGGACCGCTGGGAAGAGGACACCGGCGTCAACGCGTTCACCCTGGCGGTATGCATCGCCGCCCTGGTGGCCGGCGCCCCCTTTCTGCCGTCGGAGGCGCGCGATTTCGCACTGGCAGTGGCCGACTACTGGAACGCCCGCATTGAGGACTGGACCACGGTGTCGGACACGCCCCTGGCCCGGCGGGCCGGGGTCACCCGCTACTACGTGCGCGAAGGTTTCGTTCCCACCGACGGCGACGACGGCGACCTCCTGCACCACGCCCTGCCCATCAAGAACCGCCGCCACGACCCGGGACTGCCGGCCGCCGAGCAGGTGGGAGTCGATTTCCTGCAACTGGTGCGCACCGGTCTGCGCCGGCCGGACGATCCGGTGATCCGCGACACGCTGACCGTCGTGGATGCCCTGCTGCGGGTGGTGACGCCCAGCGGCCCGTCCTGGTACCGGTACAACGGCGACGGTTACGGCGAACACTCCGATGGGCGCCCCTTCGACGGCACCGGCCATGGACGGGCCTGGCCGCTGCTCAATGGCGAGCGTGGGCATTACCAGCTCGCGGCCGGCCAGGACCCGCTCCCGGAGCTGGAATCCATGGTGCGCATGGCCGGGGTGGGCAGCATGCTGCCCGAGCAGGTCTGGGAACACCCGCCGCTGCCTGGGCGTGGCCTGTATCCGGGACGGCCCAGCGGCTCGGCCATGCCGCTGGCGTGGGCCCACGCCGAGTTCATCAAACTGGTGGTGTCCCGCTGTCAGGGGGCGCCCTTCGACCGCTCGAACCGGGTCTGGCAGCGCTACCACGGCGAGGCGCCGGAGGCCCGAGTCGCCATCTGGCTGGCCCAGGCACCCCTGACCACCGTCGCGCCGGGCCAGCGCCTGCTGGTCTGTCTGCGCGAACCGGCAACGGTGCACTGGGGCGTCAACGGCTGGCAGAACGTACGGGATACGCCCACCGGCGAGGCCACACTCGGGCATTTCAACGCCGAACTGGCCATCGAGGGGTTGGAACCCGGCGCCACGGTGGAATTCACCTGCCGCAGCCGCCGCGACGGAACCTGGCTGGGACGCGATTTCCGGATCACGGTGCAGGCGGCACCGGACACACGCCCGAGGGAATGAGCGCCGCCGAAGCGTCCCCGCAGTCACGCTGGCTGGTCAGCATTGCGGTGATGCTGACCACGGTGATGGTCATTCTGGATATGACCATCGTCAACGTCAGCCTGCCCCATATGATGGGTACCCTGGGCGCGACCGCCGACGAAATCACCTGGGTGCTGACCTCCTACATCGTCGCCGAGGCCATCACCATCCCCATGACCGGCTACCTCAGCGGGCGCTTCGGCCGCCGGCAGGTGATGCTGGTGAGCATCGCCGGGTTCGTACTCGCTTCGGCGGTGGCCGGCCAGTCCCATTCCCTGTTCCAGATGGTCACCGCCCGCATCGCCCAGGGCGCCTTCGGCGCCTCCCTGATCCCTCTGTCCCAGTCGGTGATGGTGGACACCTTCCCGCCCGCCGAACGGGGCAAGGCCATGGCGCTGTGGGGCATGGGAATCATGGTGGGCCCCATACTGGGTCCCACCCTGGGAGGCTACATCACCCAGCATTTCGGCTGGCCGTGGGTGTTCTACATCAACGTGCCGGTGGGGGCGATCAATCTGCTGATGGTTGCCCGCCTGGTGCACCAGACCGAAACCCGCTCGGTGCGTACCGACTGGCTTGGGGCCTTTCTGATGGCGGCCGGCATCGGCAGCCTGCAGGTGGTACTGGACCGGGGGAATCAGGAAGGCTGGTTCAGCTCCCATCTGATCGAGGTGCTGTCGGTGCTCGCGGCCGGCGCTCTGGCGTGGTTCACCGTGCGCAGCCTGCGCCGTTGCGACAGCGTGGTGAACCTGCGCCTGTTCCGGGACCCCAACCTGGCGGCGGCATCGCTGATGATAGGCGCCTTCGGGCTGGGTCTGTTCGGCACCATCGCCCTGCAGCCCATCATGCTGGAACGCCTGTTCGACTATCCGGCGCAGACCGCCGGGCTGGTGATGGCGCCCCGCGGCATCGGCAGTGCCCTCAGCATGTTCCTGGTATCACGTCTCATCAACCGCTACGACTCGCGCCTGCTGGTGGGCGCCGGACTGTTGATCTCGGCGGCGGGTACCTATGTCATGAGCTGGTACAACCTGTCCATCGACCCCGCCTGGGTGATATGGCCGGGCGCCGTGCAGGGAATCGGAATGGGCATGATCTTCGTGCCCCTGTCCACCCTGGCCTTCGAGACCCTGCCCAAGGCATCGGTGGATGAAGGATCGGGACTGTTCAATCTGCTGCGTACGATCGGGGGCTCGGTGGGCATCTCCATTGCCGGCACCGTCTATACGCGCTCCAGCCAGGCGGCCTGGAACCAGATCGGCGGTCATATTCAGCGCTGCAACCCCGCCGTGCACTCCTGGTTGGGTGCCCTGGGCCTCAATCTCCATGCCCCTGCGGCGCCGGCCCTGTTGGCCCGGTTGCTGGGACGCCAGGCCAGCATGGTGGGATTCGTGGACACCTTCTGGCTCATCACCCTGAGCTTCGTGGCCATGGCGCCTCTACTGCTGCTGGTACGCCGGGCACAACAGCCGGCAGCGGCGCCGATCAGCCGTAGCGACCGGTGATGTAGTCCTCGGTCTCTTTACGGTCGGGTTTGGTGAAGATCACGTTGGTGTCGTCGAACTCGATCAATTCGCCCAGATACATGAACGCCGTATAGTCCGACACGCGGGCGGCCTGCTGCATGTTATGGGTGACGATGACGATGGTGTAGTCGTCCTTGAGCTCGCTGATCAGCTCCTCGATCTTGAGGGTGGAAATGGGATCCAGCGCCGACGCCGGCTCGTCGAGCAGCAGCACTTCCGGTTTGACCGCGATCGCCCGGGCGATACACAGACGCTGCTGCTGACCGCCCGACAACTGGGTGCCGATCTGCCGCAGCTTGTCCTTGACCTCATCCCAGATGGCCGCCTTGCGCAGGGCCCACTCCACCCTCTCGTCCATCTTGTTGCGCGACAGGCGTTCGTACAGCCGCACGCCGAAGGCGATGTTGTCGTACACCGACATGGGGAAAGGGGTGGGCTTCTGGAACACCATGCCCACCTTGGCCCGCAGCAGGTTGGGATCCTGGTCCTTGTCCAGTACGTTGCGCCCGTCCAGGACGATCTCCCCGCTGGCGCGCTGATCCGGATACAGCTCGTAGATACGGTTCATGCACCGCAGCAGTGTGGACTTGCCGCACCCGGAAGGACCGATGAACGCCGTCACCCGATTCTGGGGAATCGTCAGGCTGATGGACTTCAGGGCCCGGTATTTGCCGTAGTAGAAGTTCAGGTCGCGGACCACCATTTTGTGGTCGGAAGTTTCGGCCTGCGCAGCGCTGCCTTCCGCCGTTCGATCGCGGGCAGCGGCGGACACATCAATGGACCGGGTGGTCACTCCGCCGTTCAATCCTTCTGCTTCGTCGTAGTTCATGGCATCAATAGCTCGACTGGCGCGTTCGCAGCAGAACGCGCGCAAGAATGTTGAGGAACAGAATACTGAAAGTGATGAGCAGAGCCCCGGCCCAAGCCAGATGCTGCCAGTCATCATAGGGGCTCATGGCGAACTGGAAGATGACCACCGGCAGGTTGGCGATGGGCTCGTTGAGGGTGGAGCTCCAGAACTGGTTGTTCAGGGCTGTGAACAACAGCGGCGCGGTCTCGCCGCTGATCCGGGCAACCGCCAGCATCACCCCGGTGAGGATACCGGCCCGGGCCGCCCGATAGACGATCATGATGATCACCTTCCACTGCGGCGCCCCCAGCGCGGCGGCCGCCTCCCGCAGAGTGTCGGGCACCAGACGCAGCATGTCCTCGGTGGTGCGCACCACCACCGGCAGCACGATGAGCGCCAGGGCAAGGGCGCCGGCCCAGCCGGAAAAGTGCCCCATGGTCACCACCACCACTTCGTAGATGAACACGCCCAGGATGATGGAGGGCGCGCTGAGCAGGATGTCGTTGACGAACCGCACGACCGGGGCCATCTTGGAACCGCGCCCGAACTCGGAAAGATAGGTGCCTGCCAGAATGCCCATGGGCGTGCCGATGACCGTGCCCATGGCGGTCATCATCAGACTGCCGACGATGGCGTTGGCCAGACCGCCGGCGCTGCCCGGCGGCGGCGTCGGTTGGGTCAGCACGTCCAGGTTGATCCACGGCAATCCCTGCCTGAGCAGCGTCCACAACAGCCACACCAGCCAGAACAGTCCGAATACGGTCGCCAGCACGGAGACGGTCAGGTTGAATCCGTTGATGAATCGCCGCCTTGTGTACAGATCGAACATGGGGCGCCTCAGGTCCGTTGGCCTTCCCGCGCGGTCAGGCGCAGCAGCATCAGCTTAGCCAACGCCAATACCAGGAACGTAATGAAGAACAGAATCAGTCCCAACGCGATCAGCGACGAGGTGTACATCTGGCCCACGGCCTCGGTGAACTCGTTGGCCAGTGTGGAGGAAATGGTATTGCCCGGCATGAACAGGGAGCTGCTTATGCTGTGGGCATTGCCGATCACGAAAGTCACCGCCATCGTTTCCCCAAGGGCCCGTCCCAGCCCCAGCATGACGCCCCCCATCACGCCCACCTTGGTATAGGGCAGCACCACATGGCGCACCACCTCCCAGGTGGTGGCACCGAGACCGTAGGCCGATTCCTTGAGTACCGGCGGCACGATTTCGAAGACATCGCGCATGACCGCCGTCATGAACGGGATCACCATGATCGCCAGTATCAGCCCGGCCGTGAACATGCCTATGCCCATGGGCGGACCCTGAAAGAGATTCCCTATCACCGGCCAGTCGCCCAGATGATCGGTCAGCCAAGGCTGGGCGTGGTCGGCAAACAGGGGGGCGAATACGAACAGGCCCCACATGCCGTAGATGATGCTGGGAATGGCCGCCAGCAGCTCGACGGCGATGCCAATGGGCCGCTTCAGCCAGCGGGGGCTGAGCTCGGTGATGAACAACGCGATCCCGAAGCTCACCGGGATACCGATGATCATGGCCAGCAGGGAGGTCGCCAGGGTACCGAAGATGGCCACCGCGGCGCCGAATTGATCGGTCACCGGATTCCATTCGGTACTCCACAGAAAACCGACCCCGAATTTCTGGATCGCAGGCCAGGCGCCAATGAGCAGCGACACCATGATGGCGATGATGACCACCAGCACCATACCTGCGAAAAACCGGGTGGCGACTCGGAACAGGCGGTCCAGAAGCACACCACGCTGCATGCGCCCGATTGTCTGTGCCGATCCACCCGGAGCCACCATGGCGCTATCCTGCTGGCCGTTCAAAACTCGATGTCTCCAGGCGCAGTCTGACAAGAACGTAATTGCGGAGGCGTCGCCCTTGGGCGACGCCTCCGCACCTTATCACAGCAGCCGATATCCGGCTACGCGCAGGCGCTTACTGCACCATCTCCGCGGTCCAGACCGGGTTGCCCTGCTGGTCCATGATGTTGCGGTGCCAGGTGGTCTCCACCAGCTTGACGACACTGGCCGGCATCGGCACGTAATCCAGCTTCTCCGCCATCTGCTGACCGTGATGGTAAGCCCAGTCGAAGAACTTGAGCACCGCCTTGGCCGTATCCGGATTGGCCTGGTTCTTGTACACCAGGATGAAGCTGGCGCCCGTGATCGGCCAGCTGTCCTTGCCGGGCTGGTCGGTCAACACCATGTAGAACCCGCTGGCGTGGGCCCAATCCGCGTTGGCGGCAGCGGCCTGGAAGGTCTCGCTGGTGGGATCGACGTAGTTGCCCGCCTCATTGCGCAGCTTCACATGGGTCATGTGATTCTGCAGCGCATAGGCATACTCCACATACCCGACCGAGCCCTTGATGCGCTTGACATAGGAGGCGACGCCCTCGTTGCCCTTGCCGCCGACACCGGTGGGCCAGGCCACCGACTTGTCGTTGCCCACCTGATTCTTCCAGTCGCTGCTGACCTTGGACAGGAAGTTGGTGAAGATCCAGGTGGTGCCGGAGCCGTCGGAGCGATGCACGACAGTGATCGCCTTGTTGGGCAGCTTCACACCGGGATTCTCCTTGGCGATGCTCGGGTCGTTCCACTTCTTGACCTTGCCCAGGAAGATGTTCGCCAACACCTCGTTGCTGATCTTCAGCTCACCGGAACGGATGCCGGGCAGATTCACGACCGGGACCACACCGCCCATGATCATGGGGAACTGCATGAGGCCGGCCTCCTGGAGCTCCGCGGGCTTCAGCGGCGCATCGGAAGCGCCGAAATCCACGGTCTTGGCCTTGATCTGCTTGATGCCGCCGCCGGAACCGATGGACTGGTAGTTCAACTTCACGCCGGTCTGCTTGGCGTAGGCGTCAGCCCACTTGGCATAGACCGGATACGGGAAAGTTGCCCCGGCACCGGAAATCTGGCTCACACCGCCAGCGCTGGCCGTGCCCATGAAGGCCACGGACAGCAGCGTCGCAGCCGCCACCGTACCTTTCGCAAGCTGTCTAAACATGTTGGTCCCCTTGTATGACAATTTAATTACGAAGCACAAAAAGCTCGACTGGCCGGAAGATCAGCCTTCCGTACCGTGAGTTTAGGGTGAATTTCCGTTCAGCGGGCGCCAGTCTATAGCCGCCATATGACAGTTGTATTACGGTCGGGGGATCAGTAAACAGCGACAGCGACACCGATGGGCCAGCTGGAAGGAAGGCGGCTGTTTAGATAATGAAATGACATTTGTTCTCAAGGCTTCAGGGGGGCCCGGGGACGCAGCCGCCGGCTCGCGCCCGGACAGGGGACGGGACATCAACCGCCCCCTTGACCCCCGGCCCTCAGCGCGCGGCCTTGCGCCGATAGAAGCCCGCTGATTGTCTGACGGAAACACCCATCAGGCGGGCGCGTCGGAACCAGGCTTCGGCCAGGTCACTGGGCAGATGCTCGTGCAAGGTGGCGTGAAAGAGCTCCAACCAGTCGTCCACCAGCTCGTCGTTGACCCCGACGGCCAGATGCTTGCCCGCCACATCGTACTGGTCGGGGCGATAGCGCCGGCCTCCCAACGCCATCCACCAGAAATGAGTCAGCCTGGCCTTGTGGAGCGTCCAGTCGCCGACCATGAGGAATGGCACCGCCAGGGTCGGGTGCGTCTGCACCCGATCGTAGAAATCATCCACCACGGCAGCCATTCGCTGCCACCCGATCCGGGCATGGGTCTTTCGCAGCCGTTCATCCCGGCAGTTCGCCTCCATGGACAAGCCTCAGCGCACGGTTTATTGATGCATTTGGTATACATGTTCGTCGCGCTGGGGTCAAGCCGGCCCCGCGCAGTCCGCCCCCAGCCGGCTGCGACCTCATGGTCAGGGCCGCCGACCTCTGTCGGCCCCCGAAGCCGTCGCCGCCACGGCATCCGACGGGACCATCGGTACGCGGCCCAGCCCTGGAGACCCACTCGGCGGCGCCCTGTGTAAGGTCCGCGTTTACCCCACGACTAAGAGGTTGTCATCGCAGCGAAGCGGACGGCTTCACGATGCACCAACGTAGGCAGTGTCGAGGGAGAATCCATATGAACAGCAAACCGCCTGTTGCCCTGTCGGCGATCAGTGGGCTCCTGGCCCTGGGGACCGTCGCGACCGTTCCTGCGGTGCAAGGTGCACCGGCCTTTGAACAGTGCTTCGGGATTGCCAAAGCCCACATGAACGACTGTGCCGCCGGCAAGCACTCGTGCGCCGGCACCGCAACCCGAGATCGCCAAAGCGACGCCTTCGTGTTGCTACCGAAAGGTGTTTGTTCCAAGATCGCCGGGGGCGGAAGCACTCCCCGGGAAGCGGAGAACGCCCAGGGCAACACAGCCGACCCTGGCTGATACCCGCTGTGACCGCCGCGCGCTGCCCATCACCCGGCATCGCGACCGTCGGCTCACGGCTCACATGGCACGCAAACAACCAACCAGGAGAGCAAGTCATGCGTGATACTCGATTGATCATGAGCGCCGCCCTTACCGGACTGGTGGCATTGGCCGGGACCTCCACGCCGGCGATGGCCGCTGACCATGCATCCATGCAGAAATGCTACGGCATCAACAAGGCACACATGAACGACTGTGCCAGTGCCGATCACGGCTGCAAGGGCATGGCCACCAAGGCACGGGACCCGCAATCGTATGTCTATGTCCCCAAGGGCGTATGCCAGAAGATCGCCGGCGGCAGCACCACGGCCGGTAAGAGCGGATCCGGCAGCATGAACGGCGGCGGCAGCATGGGCGGCAGCGGCGGTATGTAAGCCCGCCCGGCCCGGCGGCCCGCCATCGGCAGTGGCCTGTACTGCCGGCGGAGGCCCGGCGACCCGCCGGTCGCCGGGCCGGACCGCCAAAGGAGAGCAGGGACCGTGACCAAACCACCCAGTTGCAACGGCACAACGCAGGCCCTGCCCTGCCGGGCCGGAATCGGACTGCGCAGCCCCCATTACCAGCCGGTGCTCGAACAGCAACCGGATCTGGGGTGGCTGGAGGTGCATAGCGAAAACTACTTCGCTGCCGGGGGCCCCGCCCTGCACTACCTGGAACGCATCCGCGAACGTTACCCGCTGAGCCTCCACGGGGTGGGTTTGTCCCTGGGCTCCGCCGATCCGCTGAACCCCCATCATCTGGACCGGCTGGGCCGCCTTGTGGAGCGCTTCGAACCCGCAGTGATCTCGGAGCACCTGTCCTGGAGCTCAGTGGACGAGCGCTATCTGCACGACCTGCTTCCCCTGCCTCACACCCGCGAGGCAATCACCCATGTGGCCAACCGCGTCCAGCAGCTGCAGGACTATCTTGGCCGGGAAATACTGCTGGAAAACATTTCCGATTATCTGCGCTACGAGCACGCCGATTTCGCCGAATGGGAATTCCTGGCTGAAACGGTACAGGCCGCAGGCTGCGGACTGCTGCTCGACGTCAACAATGTCTATGTCAATGCCGTCAACCATCGATTCGATCCGTACCTCTACATCGACCACATCCCGGCCGGGCAGGTACGGGAGATCCATCTGGCCGGCCACACGCTGAACCGGGTGGGCGAGCAGGAGCTGCTGATCGACACCCACAACAGGCGTGTCGCCCCGCAGGTCTGGGACCTGTACCGGTACACGGTGAGTCGTATGGGCCCGCGCCCCACGCTGATCGAATGGGATGCGGACATTCCCGCTCTGGACGTGCTGCTGGAAGAGGCCGCCACGGCGGATGCCATACAGGAGAGCGGTCATGCCGTCCCTGCATGAGCTGCAGCGCGCCTTCGCCGATGCCATCTTCCACGACCCCGGTGTCGTTCCGGCCCCGCCCGACGGCATCCCGGCCGGAGCCCCCATGGAGGTCTACCGGAACAACGTGTTCACCAATCTGAGCGACGGGCTGTCCAGCATCTACAGCGCCGTACATGCCCTGGTCGGCGAACAATTCTTCGAGCACACCGCCGGACAGTATGTCCTCGCGACGGCGTCGCGGAGCGGCAACCTCAACGATTTCGGAGCCGACTTCGCCGCTTTCCTCACCCACTTCGAGCCGGCCCGGGGACTGCCCTATCTACCCGATGTGGCACGCGTGGAATGGCTGATCCATGAAGCGCTGTTGGCAGCCGATGCAGACCCCATGGATCCGGCAACGCTGGCCGAGTTGTCGCCGGCGGACTATGGAACCATCCGGTTCGAGCTCCACCCATCGGTGCGCCTGATGGAATCCGATTATCCGCTGCTGCGCATCTGGGAACTGTGCCAAACGGCTGACGACGGCGACGAACAGCCGGCCATCAACCTCGATGAAGGCGGCGCGAGACTGCTTGTCGCACGGCCTCGCCTGCAGGTCGACATGACGGCCCTGCGACCCGGCGAATACGCTTTTCTGGATGCCATCGTGCAGGGGCTGCCCTTCGAAACGGTGTGTACCCGCGCCTTGAGTGTGGACGCCGACCTGGACATCGGCAGCACCATCCGCCAGCAGGTAACCGAGGGCCTGATCGTCGGCTGGTGTTCCTGACCGCAGAGCAACCACCACGGCTCACGCGTCGCCCTCGCAAGCGGGCGTCACAAACAGCATCAATGTCAACATACCGTCAAGTTCTCCATTGGATTACGTCAAGCGCTGCTTTATCCTTGCCGCCGGAAGTCGCCGCCCTTCATCGTGGCGCAACACACGCTGTCTCTCGCCGGGCTGTTCGCAGTACGCGGTTTCGTCCCGGAGCAGCCGTTCCGCATGCGCTTCCAGTGCACCTACGTTCAAAAATTCCGGAGGTAATCCATGGCTGACATCAAGGACAAGAACCTTTCGCGTCGTTCCCTGCTCAAGGGCGTGGTTACGCTCGCCGGCGCTGCGGCCGGCTCGGCCGTGCTGGCCACCAACCAGGCGTTCGCCGCCAAGGCCCCCAAGGCCGCCATGCAGTACCAGGATCACCCGAAGAACGGCAATGATTGCAGCAAGTGCATGCAGTTCATTCCCGGCGGCTCGCCCAAAGCCATGGGCACCTGCAAGGTGGTCGCGGGCTCCGTCAGCCCCCACGGCTACTGCCTGGCGTTCACGCCCAAGTAAGTCCGGTCCGGCGGGAATCAGGCCGGCTGCAGGTGTCTGCAGCCGGCTTTTTTTGGCTTGCGGAAATCGAGGGAGAAGAAACGGAGGGCCCGCCGAGGTGACGGGCGACCCCTCAGCCTGCGGCGCTTCTGCGCAGGCCGTCCATCAGGTTGCCGACCGCCCGATCCAGCAACGGAACGTCCTCCAAAGGCGTTGCGCTGCCGCGTCTGAGCTCGGCGGCCAGCCCATGCAGTGTCATGTCCCGGGCTTTCAGCCCCTTGCGGTTGGTAAACAGGTAAGTGCCGGTCACCCGGCTGATCCAGGTCAGGCGCACACGCGAGGTGGACCCGTCTTCTTCCAGAAACTCCACCCAACTGCCCACTGCCAGGTTGCACGCCTGCTCGAGGTAGTCATCGTCGGCCTGTTCGGGATCGGCGACGTCCGGCTCGTCCTGGAGGGTGATCTCCTCCACTTCGAGTCCGCTTTCCTGCAGCAGCTCACGGATGGCCCCGACCGATGCGCCACCGGCGTCCTCCATTGGCATGTCCGGGTTCCCGGCGGCCGGCACCGGTTCGGCCGTCGAGGCGCCGGCGGTGAGCTCGCCGATCTCGCGCGCCGCGGGATCCGCTTCGCCGGCCGCAGGCGGCGAAGCCGTCTCCGGGTCTTCGGCACCGCGTCCCGCGGCATTCACCGCGCGGGCGTGACAGTCGGCCAGAATGGACAGGAACCGGTCACGCACCTCCGGCTCCACGGAAATCATGCCCATGCCTTCCTTCAGGCGCATCAGCAGTCCCGGCAACAATCTGACCAGCCGCTTGCGGTCCGCGGCCGTCTGCTTGGGCGCGACGCTCCAGATGAGGTCGTCCATGGTTTCCACCGCCTGGCGATAGCTCTCGCTGTCGCTGCCTTCCTTGGCACAGAGCACGAACAGCAGGTTCTTCCAGTGGGTCGCGAGAAATGACCGCACCACTTCGCGCAGCTGCTCCGACTCGGCGCGCCGCTGCACCTCTTCCTGGGCGATGGACTTGGCCACCACCACGCGTTCTTTGTCCTCCATGGCCTTGGTGGACTGCTGCACCTGTGCCTCGGCCAGGCGCGCCTCCTGCTCCAGGAACTGCTCGAATTCCTCCAGCAGCTCGCTGAAGATCTCCACGTCATCCTCGAACTCATCGATGACGCGCTGGACCAGAGCTTCCATCTTCTTATACAGACGCTCGTCATCGTCGGCATCCCAGCCGATCGCCGCCTCCGCCAACCGGTTGACCAGTCGGCGCGCGGGATGGGACTTGCGGGCGAAGAAGGTCCGGTCGAGCATCACGACCTTGAGCACCGGAATCTGCAGCCGGCCGATGAGGGCCTTCATGGCATCCGGTATGTCCTTGTCGTCCAGGATGTAGTCGAACAGCATGGCCACGATGTCGATGGTCATGTCGTCGGTGGGCGAGAGCGACTGGCCGATCTCGGAGCTCTTCAGTCCACGCAGCACATTGGTGGCACCGCCGGCCCCGGTGACGCCACCGAACCCGAAGCCCCCGGCTCCGATGCCGCCGCCCTGACCGTGCTGCAATTGGGTCAACGCGCCTACCACGCCGCCGGGGCCGAATCCGCCGGCGGCACCCGGAGCGCCGCCGTAACCCATGCCACCGCCGGTGCCGTAACCGCCGCCGCCCATGCCTCCGCCCATGCCTCCACCGAGCGGCATCCCGCCGCCGGTGCTGCGGGACAGCAACTGCTGCAGCACCGCGAACACATCCTGATCCGGACCGTCCGCCTCGTCCGTCCAGCCATACTGCCCCTCGCTCCCGCCGCCTTCCCCCTGGGGGGGCGCCTGCACCGGGCCCGCTCCCATGCCGGGGCGCCTCTTCACGCTCAGGCGAATCTTGGGGAGCACTCCGCTTTCCACCAGAAACTGATTGAGCTCCTGGTAGATGGGCGGCAGATCGGCCACCACGTAACGGTCGAACAGCTTGAGAATGATGAGCCGTACCTTGACCCCGGAGCCGATGACCTGGCAGGCGTCCGAAAAGGCGTTGCAGATCACCTCCGGCCCGACCGGGTTGCCGCAACGCTTCAGTTCCGGGTCGTTCAGCAGCAGGCCCATGCGCCTGTCCAGGGCACCCAGCGCTTCCTTGCTGGCCGTGTTGATCTTGCCGACCATGTTGGTCACGGCCAGGGATTCTTCCAGCTCGTCGGTCTCCACCAGACTCAGCGACAGTTCCGAATCCTGAAGCTCGCCGGCCTCGGCGGTACGCCCGCCGTTCGTCTCATTGTCAAAGCCCGCCTCGAAGTTGTCCTTGAAGCCCGTCTCAATGGACTGGCGTTTGATCCGGACCTCGCGCATGGCGTCGAAGTACAGGCTCTGCACCGCATTGCTTTCGGCCTTTTCGGCCAACTCGAACAGCGCGTCGTCGACCTTGTCCAGCATACCGGTCAGCGAAGCGGTCAACCGCTCGCTGGCTCGCCTGCGGCACTCTTTCAACAAGCGCGCCGCTTCAGCGGGACCTGGATTCTTGCGGGATTTGCCAAACTCGTCCATATGGATGATGTTCATCTGCCTGCTCTCTGTTGCTGGCTGGACATCCGCTCCAGTGCCTTGCCCATCTGTCTGGCTTTTATAGATAGCACAGGGCGCCATCCGGTTTTTGTGACTGCGCCCTCAAAATTTGTCTATGGCTGCCGTATAGTTAACCCACAGTAAACCTTGCCAACGAAAACAACGACCAGGACCGTGCGACCATGACGGCAGCGAACCCATCTCCCCCCCCGAACCTTCCCGCGAAAGCCAGGGCATGGGTCGCCGACGCCTCCAGTCTGGTCTCCCCGCCGGATGTCTGCGTGCGCCTGCTGGAGCTGGTGGAGACACCCGAGACCTCGGCGTCCGACCTGGGCACCGTGCTCAGCCAGGACCCCAACCTCACGGCACGCTTGCTGCGCATCGTCAACAGCTCCTACTACAACTTCCCGTCCCGTATCGACACCGTCTCGCGCGCCGTCACCGTGGTCGGTATCCGCGAGCTCTACAGCCTCGTGCTGGCGGTCTCCGCCGTGCAGGTGTTCACCCGCATTCCGGCCCAGCTGGTGAATATGGACACCTTCTGGCGTCACAGCATCTACTGCGGCCTGATCGGGCGCGGTCTGGCCCGTCGGCGGCGCATCCTCCATCCCGAACGACTGTTCATCGCCGGCCTCCTACACGATATCGGCAGTCTTTTGCTCTACCAAAGGGTGCCGGAGAAGGCCCGGGAATTGCTGCTGGCGGCCGCCGGCGACGAGCAGGCGTTGTACGAGGCGGAGTTCGCTACGCTGGGCTTCAGCCACGCGGATCTGGGCGGCCTGATGATGGAACTGTGGAAACTGCCGGCGCCGTTGCAGGAAGCCGTGCGTTTTCACCATTCCCCGGGGCAGGCGCAGGAGGGAAAGCTGGAGGCGGCCATCGTGCACATCGCCGAGGCGCTGGCCAACCGTTCCGAGATCGGCGCGTTCTGCGAAGAGCCTTCGGAAAACACAACCGTGAAACCGGAAGCATGGGACGCGCTGGGCCTGCCGGAATCGGAGCTCGACGAAGAAGAGCTCATCGGGGAAGCCGGCCTGCAGTTCACCGAAACCGCCACCATCCTGCGGGCCAGCGGCTAGACCGACGGTTGTTGCTGCCATAGAGACAATCAAAAAGCGCCACGGAAAGCACGGAAAACACGGACGAAATCAAATAGGCCGGCGGCAAGCGGGCCGCGTGGAACGGACTGGGCTTCTCGTGGCTCAGCCCGAACCACATACCGAGCTTGCAGCGACAAGGGTGCAATAAGCGCAGCCATTGCACCGAACAACGGCGGTCATTGGTGCAATGCCCTTCGGTTATTGCACCCTTGTAACCCGTCCGTGTTTTCCGTGCCTTCCGTGGCGCCTTGTTTTTGGAATGTTCCGTGGGTTCCGTGGCTCTCACAAG
>Ga0102956_1000199_pt1 | contig 20698 bp, 18 predicted proteins | sample SalPonF2_A_D2_MG_FD_84515 | JGI IMG/M metagenome (GOLD analysis project Ga0102956, IMG submission 84515) | Salt pond soil microbial communities from South San Francisco under conditions of wetland restoration - Salt Pond MetaG SF2_A_D2_MG ...
ACGAGCCGGTGCTGGGCATCAACCACCACGAGGCCAGCGCCTATGCCGCCTGGGCGGGCGCACAACTGCCCCATGAATACCAATGGGAAGCCGCCTGCCGGCTGGGCCTGCTGGAACACACCGGCCGCGCCTGGGAGTGGTGCGCCAACACCTTCCACCCCTACGAAGGCTTCGAATCCTTTCCCTACCGGGAATACTCGACGCCCTGGCTGGGCGGCGACCACTACACCCTCAAGGGCGGCAGCCTGCACACCCGCCCCCCCGTCAAACGCGCCAGCTTCCGCAACTTCTACGAACCCGACAAGCGCCACATCTTCGCGGGGCTGCGGCTGGTGTATTGACTGCTGAAAAAGCGCCACGGAAAACACGGAAAGCACGGAAAAGGAAGATCGGGGATACCAGCAGACGAACGAGGGAGCTGGGAGGCTCCCTGAGTCTTAAGCCCACACTCGGCCGTCATCCTTAATCACTGTTTTCCTTCCGTGGGTTCCGTGGCCCCAGGGACCTCGAAGTCGCCAATCCGGCGCAACGCGCTGGGCTTATCGCGCCCTACGACGACTTGCGTAAATGCGCCACGGAAGACACGGAAAGCACGGACGGGTTTCGTTCATGAAGGATCGGCAGTAGCCCGAACGGAGCGTAGCTTTCTTGGTGCTCAACAGCCATCCACCCGAATGGGTGATTGTTGACTTCAAACCTTTCCGTGGCTCCAAGGAATTGGAAGTCGTTAATCCGGCGCAATGCGCTGCGCTTATTGCGCCCTACATTTATCACATTACCCGTCACGAACATTCATTTTTCCGTGCTTTCCGTGTTTTCCGTGGCGCAGTTTTTTGTTTCCCGCTTCGTCAGTCGGCTGGCCGCCACAGCCCCTTCAATACCATGTCGGTCAGGCTGACGATACCGATGACCTTGGCGTTTTCGATCACCGGGGCGCGGGACAGATGGAAGCGCTCGAACAATCGTGCGCAGTAGCGAATGTCCATCTCCGGATCCACGGTCACCACCGGTTTTGCCATGATCTCGTAGACGTTCACCCGCTCCGGGGCACGGTCCTTGGCAAGCACGTAGCGTGCGATGTCGGAAATCAGCAGCATGCCGTATTCATCGTTTTCATGGCGCTTGTTGACGATCAGGGCCTTGGTATCCACGTGCTCCATCCGGTCCAGGGCGTCGGCGACGCTCGCCATGCCGTCCACCGTATCGAAGTCGCGCTTCATCACCTCCCGCACCCGGGTGAGCTTGCGGTCGTTCATAGCTTGTCCTCCACCACGCCGCTCAGGCTGCGGATCTGCTGGGTCACGCCCACGGCATCCTCCACATCGATCTGAAAGGCGATACCCGTTCCGGGCTTGCTCTCGAATTCGCCCACGGTGGCGATGGTCTCCAGGATGGTACGGCTGAGATGCTCTTCCACCAGGAACAGCAGCATGTCGCGTTGGGTCTCCAGACTCAGCCCGAAGAAGGTCTTGGCTTCCTTCAGACCCTCGCCGCGGGCCTGGTTGATGACCGTGGAACCGGTCGCCCCCGCCTCCCGCGCGGCCTGCAGAACGGCGTCCGTCTTGTGATCCTCCACCAGCGCGATCAAAAGCTTGAAATGCATGAACTGACTCCTCGGCGACGATATTCCTGTTCTCAGTCTCCGCGGCGCCGGGCCCTGAGCGCCCGCCATTCGCTGAGCTGCGCATAGCCCAGAACCGCAATGATCGGAAACAGACTGGCAAACGCGATCAGCCCGAAACCATCCAACAGCACGCTGCGCCCGGGAACGGTCCCCGCCAGCCCCAGGCCCAACGCCGTCACCAGCGGCACCGTCACCGTGGACGTGGTCACTCCCCCCGAATCGTAGGCCAGCGGCACGATCATGCGTGGCGCGAACAGGGTCTGCACGATGACCACAATATAGCCCGCCATGATGTAATAGTGCAGGGGCGTGCCGGTGATGATGCGAAACGCGCCCAGAGCGATGCCGAAGGCCACGCCCACCGCCACCGCGATCCGCAGCCCCCACACGGTAATGGCGCCGCCGGACACGTCTCTGGCCTTGATGGCCACGGCGATCAGGGAGGGCTCGGCAATGGTGGTGGAAAACCCGATGGCGGCCGCAAAGGCGTACACCCACAGGTAATCCGTCCAGCTCACCCGGCTGAGCGCCTGCCCGGCACCGTGCAGGATGAAGGCGGGATCGGTGAGCTGGTGGGCCATCAGCTTGCCCAGCGGGAACAACGCCTGCTCCAGACCTTCCAGAAACAGGGCCAGCCCCACCACCACGTAGGCGAAACCGATCAGCACCCGGCGCAGGTTGGGTACGGGCTGGCGGATCACGAACCATTGGAACCCGAACAGGATGGCGGCGATGGGCAGCACGTCCCGCAGGGTGTGGAGCACCGCCGTCAGCAGCGCGCCCATCAGTGGATCACCATGCCGTAGGCCATCACGAAGATCATCGGCAGCAGCGACGCGAAGGCGATCAGCCCGAACCCGTCCACCATGGGGTTGCGTCCCTTGATGGCCATGGCCAGGCCGACGCCGAGGGCGGTCACCAGCGGCACGGTAATGGTGGACGTGGTCACACCGCCCGAATCATAGGCGATGCCAACGATGCCCTCGGGGGCGAACGCGGTCATCACCACCACCCCCACGTAGCCGCCCATGATCAGCCAGTGCAGGGGCCAGCCCTTGAGAATGCGCAGCACGCCCACCACGATGGCGGTGCCGACGGATATCGCGACGGTAATGCGCAGCCCCAGGGCATAGGCCGCGCGGGCCGCCGTATCGGACCCGATCATGCCGCCCTGGGCGGCCACCTTGGCGGCCTCCGCGGCCACCGCGATCAGGGCCGGCTCGGCCACGGTGGTCCCGAATCCCAAAGCGAAGGCGAACCCCAGCAGCCACCACAGGCTGCCCTTGCGCGCGAAGGCGTAGGCCATGGACTCGCCGATGGGAAACAGCCCCATCTCCAGGCCCCGCACGAACAGGGTCAGCCCCAGCACCACCAGCGCCGTGCCCCACAGCAGGCTGCCCAGATGGGCCATGGGCTCGCGCAGCACCACCAACTGGAAAAAGGCGATGACCAGCACGATGGGAAGCAGATCGCGGGTGCTTTCCCAAACGGCGCGCAGCAAGGCGACGATTCGTTTCTTCACTGCCAGAGTACCGGCGTCCAGTCCGCCGTCACCTTACCTGAGCCGGGGACGGCTGTTAAGTACGCTGCGACGGCGCTAAAGTGAAGGCGGCACGGCCGCAGCGATTGCGTTCCCGCCGTGCGATTCATGGTGACAGTGGCACAGGCCCGCTAAGCTGATCTGCATGTCGAACCCGTCGGACGACAGAACCTCGCCACCCTGGCATGCCATGGACGGGCAGGCGGTGCTCGATGAGCTCGAGGCCCGTGCGACCGGCCTGGAGGTCGACGAAGCCGCGCACCGTCTGGCCGTCCACGGACCGAACCGCCTGCCCGAGCCGCCGGGCCGCAGTGCACTGCGGCGGTTCCTGGTCCAGTTCCACGACGTGCTCATCTACATCCTGCTGGGGGCCGGGGTCATCACCGTGGCGCTCGGTCACTGGGTGGACAGCGCGGTGATCTTCGGCGTGGTGGTGATCAATGCCTTCATCGGCTTCATCCAGGAGGGCAAGGCCGAGAAGGCCATGGATGCCATCCGTCACATGCTCTCGCCCAAAGCCGCCGTGCTGCGCGGCGGCCACTACCGGGAACTGCCCGCCGAGGAACTGGTCCCCGGCGACATCGTGCTGCTGCAGGCAGGCGACCGGGTCCCGGCCGACCTGCGGCTGCTGCGCAGCAAGGAACTGCGGGTGGACGAGGCCACCCTGACCGGCGAATCGGTGCCGGTGGAAAAGTCCACCGCGGCGGTGGCGGTCGACGCGGAGACCGGCGACCGCACCGCCATGGCCTTCTCCGGCACGCTGGTCAGCTACGGGCAGGGTACCGGCGTGGTGGTGGCCACCGGCGGGGATACCGAGATCGGCCGCATCAGCGCCCTGCTGTCCGGCGTACAGCCCATCAGCACGCCCCTGCTGCGCCAGATGGCCCGTTTCGGGCGGGCGCTCACGGTGGCCATCCTGGTGCTGGCGGTGCTGACCTTCGCGGTGGGCGTGCTGCTGCGCGGCGCGCCCATGGAGGAGATGTTCCTGGCCGCCGTCGCCCTGGCGGTGGCCGCCGTCCCGGAAGGGCTGCCGGCGGTGATTACCATCACCCTGGCGATCGGCATGCAGCGCATGGCGGGGCGCAACGTCATCATCCGGCGCCTGCCGGCGGTGGAGACCCTGGGCTCGGTGACGGTGATCTGCTCGGACAAGACCGGCACCCTGACCCGCAACGAAATGACGGTGCGCCAGATCGCCACCGGCAGCGAACTGCTGGATGTCAGCGGTGCAGGCTACGCGCCCCACGGGGCGTTCATGCTGAACGACCGGGTGCTGGAGCCCGGTGAGCGTCCGGACCTGGTGGAGCTGCTGAGGGCCGCCACCCTCTGCAATGACGCCGCCCTGGAAGAGCGTGACGACGCCTGGGTCGCCTACGGCGATCCCATGGAGGCGGCGCTGCTCACAGCCGGGCGCAAAGCGGGCCTGGAGCGGGACTTCGAGAGCGAGGCCCGGCCGCGCATCGACAGCATCCCCTTCGACTCCCGGCACCGTTTCATGGCGACCCTCCATCACGACCATGCCGGTCATGCGTTCATCTACGTCAAGGGCGCCCCGGAGCAGGTGCTGGCCATGTGCAGCCGGCAGCGCGAGGCCGGCGAGGACACCGCGCTGGATCCGGACCGCTGGCATACCCGCGCGGACGCCCTGGCCGCCGACGGCCAGCGGGTGCTGGCGGTGGCATTCATGACGGCCGACCCCGGGCAGCACGAGCTGCGTTTCGAGGACGTGCAGAGCGGCTTGACCCTGCTGGGGCTGACCGGCTTCATCGACCCGCCGCGGGAAGAGGCCATCCATGCCGTCGCCCAATGCCGGTCGGCGGGCATCCGCGTGAAGATGATCACCGGCGACCATGCGGTCACCGCCCGCGCCATCGGCGGGCAGCTGGCCATCGGCGACGGCGACCGGGTGCTCACCGGCCGGCAGCTGGAGGCGATGGATGACGACGCCCTGCGCGGCGCGGTGCGGGACACCGACGTGTTCGCCCGCGCCAGCCCCGAGCACAAGCTGCGGCTGGTGACGGCCCTGCAGGCCAACGGCGAGGTGGCGGCCATGACCGGCGACGGCGTCAACGACTCGCCGGCGCTGAAACGGGCCGACGTGGGCGTGGCCATGGGCATGAAGGGCACCGAGGCGGCCAAGGAAGCGGCCGAGATGGTGCTCACCGACGACAATTTCGCCTCCATCGTCGCCGGCATCGAGGAAGGGCGCACCGTCTACGACAACATCAAGAAGTCCATCCTGTTCATCCTGCCCACCAACGCCGCCGAGGCGGCCGTGGTGGTGGCGGCTATCGCCCTGGGCTACCTGCTGCCCATCACGCCGGTGCAGATCCTGTGGGTGAACATGATCACCGCAGTCACCCTGGCTCTGGCTCTGGCCTTCGAACCGGCCGAAGCGGACATCATGCGCCGCCCGCCCCGTGCCGCCCACGAACCCCTGTTGTCGGGATTCCTGGTGTGGCGCATCGCCCTGGTCTCCCTGGCGCTCACTGCCGCGGTATCGGGACTGTTCCTGTGGACCCGGATGACGGGCGGCTCCCTGGAGGCGGCCCGTACGGTGGCCGTCAACACCCTGGTTGCCGGCGAGGTCGTCTACCTGCTCAGCACCCGTTTCATCGCCGCCTCGAGCCTGCGGCTGAGGGCACTCACCGGCAACCCCTATGTGCCGATCACCATCGGCCTGGTCATCGCGTTCCAGCTGCTGTTCACCTACGCGCCCCCCATGCAGTACCTGTTCCACACAGCGCCCATCGAGGCGCAGGACTGGGCCCACATCGTCGCCTCGGCGGTGGTGGTGCTGCTGATCGTGGAGGGGGAAAAACTGCTGCTGCGGCGCCGAAGGGCCCGCGCCGGCCGTGTATAATCGGCTTATGGCTCATCCCCGGTCCCCCGAACCGTCTCAGCGCCTCGGCAAGGGCATGATCGCCGCTGCGTGGATTCTCGCGCTGGTGGTGCTGACCGTGATTTTCAACGGCTACCTTGCCGATCAGCACAATCCCAACCGCCATCCCGAGACCGGCACCAACGCCAATGGCGCGCCGCAGGTCATTCTCAAGGCCAATCGGGACGGCCACTACGTGGCCACCGGCCGCATCAACGGCCAGTCGGTGGAGTTTCTGCTGGATACCGGCGCCAGCGACGTGTCGGTACCGGGCCCGGTGGCCAAACGCCTGGGGCTGCGCGCCGGCGCGCCGGCCCGCTACAGCACCGCCAACGGCTCCATCGTGGCCTACCAGACCGTCATCCGCACCCTGTCCCTGGGCAACATCGTCGTGCACAACGTATCGGCGAGCATCAACCCCCATGCCAGCGGTGACAGCGTGCTGCTGGGCATGACGGTGCTGCGACGGGTGGATTTCAGCCAGCGCGGCGATCGCCTGATCCTGCGCGAACCCCACTCGTGAGCGGCCCCGCCTCCGTCCGTCCATCGACATCACATCCAACCGATGAGGATTACGCCATGGCTGAGCACACCACAGATTCCGGGCTACGCTATGAAGACCGGGAAACCGGTACGGGCGCCGAGGCCACCGGGCCGGGACAGACCGTGTTCGTGCACTACACCGGCTATCTGGAGGACGGCACCAGGTTCGATTCCAGCCTCGACCGGGACGAGCCCTTGAGCTTCCCGCTGGGTGTAGGCTATGTGATTCCCGGATGGGATCAGGGCCTGGTCGGCATGCGGGTCGGCGGACGACGCCGACTGGTCGTTCCTCCCGAGCTCGGCTACGGGGCCCGGGGCGCGGGCGGCGTCATTCCGCCCAATGCCACGCTGATATTCGAAGTGGAACTGCTGGAGATATCCGAATAGATGTTGCTGGAAACCCTGGACCAACAGATTCACGAGACGGTTCTGCGGGCTCTGCAGGAGGACCTGGGGGACGGCGACGTGACCGCCGCTCTGATCCCTGCCGACACGCTGTCCGAGGCCACCGTCATCAGCCGTCAGCACGCGGTGTTGTGCGGCGCTCCCTGGTTCAACGCCCTGTTCCACGCGGTGGATCCACGCGTCAAGGTGCGCTGGAAAGTGCCGGACGGGGCACGGGTCGTTCCCGACCAGACCCTGTGCAACCTGGAAGGACCGGCACGGGCGCTGCTCACCGGCGAGCGCACCGCCCTCAATTTCCTGCAGACGCTGTCCGGCACCGCCACCTGCGTGCGCAGCTACGTGGATGCCGTGGAAGGCTTTCCCGTGCGCATCCTCGATACCCGCAAGACTCTGCCCGGCCTGCGCCAGGCGCAGAAATACGCGGTGCGCGCCGGGGGCGGGCACAACCACCGCATGGGGCTCTACGACGGCATCCTGATCAAGGAAAACCACATCCTGGCCGCCGGCTCCATCACCGATGCGGTGCAGGCCGCCCGTGACCTGAACACCGACCTGCCGGTGGAAGTGGAAGTGGAAAACCTCGACGAGGTTCGCGAGGCCCTGGACGCCGGCGCCGATATCCTGCTGCTGGACAACTTCCCGACCGAGACACTGACCGAGGCGGTGAAGCTGACCGCCGGACGCGCCCAGCTGGAAGCGTCCGGCGGCATCACCCTGGACACCATACGCAAGGTCGCGGCCACCGGCGTGAACTCGATCTCCGTGGGCGCGCTGACCAAGGATCTGCGCGCGGCCGACCTGTCAATGCGCTTTCGCTGACGCGATCTCCAGGCTCACCAGGTCCATGGCATCGCCCCGTTCGGGCCGATACACCCGAGCCGCCATCGGATGCAGGCATTGCGCCAGCGTGTCCATGGCGTCCGGCTCCCCGTGCACCAGCGCCACCGGCGGGCGGTCGCGGAAGCCGTTGTACCAGTGGACGAGACCCTGCTGATCGGCGTGGGCCGACAGGCCGCCCACCGTGTGCACCGTCGCCGCCACCCGGATGGTTTCCCCCCATAGCCGTACATGTTGGGCACCGTCCACCAGGGCGCGACCCAGAGTGCCACGGGCCTGAAAGCCGACCATGATCACGTGGGTGCTGCGGCGCCACAGGTTGTGCTTGAAGTGGTGCTTGATGCGCCCGCCCGTACACATGCCGCTGCCGGCGATCACCAGTGCGCCGGACTCGATGCGATTGATGGCCATCGACTGGTTGGCGGTGCGGGAAAAGTGCAGGTTGGGCAGTTGAAAAGGATTGCCGTTGCCACGGCGCGCCTGGGCCGCCTCGCGGTCGTACAGGTTCCAGTGGCGCGCATAGACCTCGGTGGCCTCGATGGCCATGGGGCTGTCCAGGAACACCGTCCAGGCGTCCACGCCCCACTCCCGGTAGTTCTCCCGCAGCATGTACAGCAGTTCCTGACTGCGGCCCACCGCGAACGCCGGAATCAGAACGTTGCCCGCCGTGGAGCGCGCCTGGTTGAGGATCTCCCCCATCTCCGTCCAGGTGGCCTCCCAGGACCGGTGCCGGCGGTCACCGTAGGTGCTCTCCAGCATGACCAGGTCGGCATCCTCCACCGGGGTGGGGTCGCGCAGGATGGGCGCATCGCGGTGGCCCAGATCGCCGCTGAACACCAGCTTGCGCTCCACGCCGCCTTCGCGCACCTGCAACTCCACGATGGCCGAACCCAGAATGTGACCGGCATCGCGCAAGCACACCCTGAAACCGGGAAGAATCTCACGCGGGGCATCGTAATCCATGGCTTTGAAGGCACGCATGGACTGTTGGGCTTCGTGCAGTGTGTACAGGGGTTCGACGGGGTCCAGTCCCTTGCGTCGGCGCTTGCGGTTCTCCCACTCGGCATCCTTCTCGTTGAGGTGGCCGGCATCCTTGAGCATGATGCGGCACAGATCCCGGGTGGCGCGCTGGGTGTACACCGGACCACTGTAGCCGTGCTTGATGAGCAGGGGAATGCGGCCGGAATGGTCCAGATGGGCATGAGTGAGCACCACGGCGTCAATGCCGGCGGGGGAAAACGGAAACGGGTCGCGGTTGCGCCGCTCGTCGGCGGCACTGCCCTGTACGAGCCCGCAGTCCACCAACAGCCGGCGCCCGTTGGCCTCGATGAGGTAGCAGGACCCGGTCACCTCCCGGGCGGCCCCCAGAAATCGCAATTTCATGCTCGCTCCCAACCCCCACACCGGACCCCGGTCGGCCCGGCCCGGCCACAATGCACGCCAGCAGGGTGCCATTGGGGTATACTGGCTGCAAGGAAGAAGAAAAGGGCCTGGAGAACATGCGTACCGCCCCAGCCCCGGCGGCCGCATAAGAGACCGCGATGAATGCCCACACCCCGACGTCGAATCCGCACCCGCATGTGCTCGACCTTCAGCACCTGCCTCCCCTGTCCACCATCGCCCAGCAACTGCTGCGCGAGATTGCGCGCGAGGATGTGGACATCCCGAAGCTCGCCGCGCTCATCGAGCAGGATCCGGCACTGACCGCAAGACTGGTCGGGGTGGCCAATTCGGCCTATTTCGGCGCCAAGGATAAGGTCTACACGGTGGCCGACGCCATCATCCGGGTGCTGGGCCTGAAGCTGGTGAGAAGCCTGGCGATCGGACTTGCCCTCAGCACGCCCTTCGACACCCATGGCTGCCGGGCATTCCAGCTGGACCGGTACTGGTACTGCTCCATGCAGACAGCGGCACTGGCGGGGCACCTGGGCACCGGCATCGGGGGCGAACCGGCTGAGCGGGACCTGCTGTTCCTGGCCGGATTGCTACACAACCTCGGCCAGCTGGCCCTGGTGCATGTCTTTCCCGCTGAAATGGGTCGGATACTCGAGGCGCTGCGCGACAGCCCGATGCCCGGCATCGAGGCCATGGAACGCAGCGTGCTGGGCCTGGACGAACACCAGGCCGGCGTGGCCATCGGCCACAAGTGGCATCTTCCCTACGTCATCCTGCGCATCATCGAACATCAGGCGGAACCGGACTACCAGGGCGACCACTGGCGGGAGGCAAGGCTGGTCGGCTTCTGCCGTACGCTTGCCAACCGCTGCTACGACGCCCCCGAAACCCTCCGGGACGGCCCGCCCGAACCGGTACCCGCCTCCCTCGCGCTTCCACCTGCCGCGGTGGAAACCGTACTGAACGAACTTGCTGCCCGGGACGAGGAAATGCGCGCCCTGGCCCACACGCTTTCACTCTGAATAAAGGGTCGGGGATGGACAGCAGCGTCTTGGCGCAAGCGTACCAGGAAATCAACCAGCGTTTTCTGCAATTGGTCGACAACCTGTCGGCGCTGCACGGGTTGTCCGCCCTGAGCCTCAATGCGCCCGACGAAACAGAGCTGCTGCGCTCGGCGTTGCGGGTCCTGATGGAGCACCACGACCTGCGTCGCTGCTCGGTCTTTCTGCTGGAAGGCGACACGCTGACCTGTGCCGCCGGTCTGGACTGGCGCGAGCTCCTTTCCGCCGGCACGAGTACCACCGCATCGCGCCCGGGGACCCGTTTCCGTCTCGGCGAGGGCCTGATCGGCCTGGCTGCCGAGTACGGTCAGCTGCTGCGCAGCGACGATTGCGCCCGGGAGAGCCGTTTCGCGCCGCGGGTGGGCGCCAGCGGCACCGAGGCCGTCGGGTCGCTGATCTGCGCACCCATCAAGGCCGGCGACGACGTGCTCGGCGTCGTGAACGTGTCCCATCCGGAGAGCGGCTTCTTCAGCGTTTCCCATGAGCGGCTGCTGGGCGTATTCGTCAATTTCCTCGGGCAGATGCTGTCGAACTGGCGCTACTTCCACGAAATGGAACGGCAGATACAGCGCCGCACGGGGGAGTTGGAAGCCGCGCTGGCTGAAGCCGAGGCGCTGCGACACCGCTACCAGGAGCTGTCGGTGGTCGATGAGCTCACCGGTCTGCACAACCGGCGCTTCTTCTTCCCCGAGGCGTCCACCGCGTTGGCCAACGCCCTGCGCCAACAGCGCCCGTTCAGCATCCTGATGCTGGACCTGGACCATTTCAAACAGATCAACGACACCCATGGCCACAGCATGGGCGACGACGTGCTGCAGGAAACCGCGGCACTGCTGAAACGCCAGATCCGGGAAGGGGATGTCATCGCCCGCTTCGGCGGCGAGGAGTTCGTGCTGGCCCTGCCCAACACCGACCGCAGCGGCGCCCTGCAGCTGGCCGGGCGGGTTCTGGACTCCATCCGGGCCTGCGAGTTCGGCACCTTCCCCCACCGATTCCGGGTCACGGGCACCATCGGCGTTGCCCATAGCAGCGGCACCGAAGAGGACGGGCGCAATCGCGCCGAACTGCTGGAACTGCTGTTGCGCCATGCCGATCAGGCCCTCTACATGGGCAAGGAACGCGGACGCAACCAGGTATGCGCGTTCAGCGATATCGCGCCCGACATGCCCTGACCCGCCTCGGGGCCGTGGACTTCACGGATCGTGCCTGCTAAACCATCAGGCATGGAACCGCCCTTCGGCGCGCCAGGACGGACGCGATCATGCCGGTGCACAATGGCGATGTCGCCGCCATCTTCGACGAAATGGCGGACCTGCTGGAAATCGAGGACGAGAATCCGTTCCGCGTGCGCGCCTATCGCACGGCCGCCCAGTCGGTGCGCAACCTGGGACGGGAAGTCAGCACCCTGTTGGAACAGGGCGAGGACCTGACCCGGCTGCCGGGCATCGGCAAGGACCTCGCCGCCAAGATCGCGGAAATCGTCCGCACCGGACACGCCGCCGCACTCGACCAGCTGCACCGGCAAACGCCGGCCGCCCTGGCCGAGCTGATGAAGATTCCCGGTCTGGGTCCCAAACGGGTGCACGCCCTCTACCATGACCTGCACATCAAGAGCACCGCGCAGCTGCGCAAGGCGGTCGAGCAGGGACGTGTACGCACCCTGCCCGGCTTCGGCGCCAAGACCGAGCAGCGCATCCGCGAAGCACTGCAGAGCGAAGGCGGCACCCGGGAGCAACGCTTCAAACTGGCGCTTGCCGCCCAGTACGCAGAGCCGCTGGTCGGGTATCTGCAGGACTTCAAGGGGGTCGGCAACGTGGTGGTGGCCGGCAGTTTCCGGCGCCGCAAGGAGACCGTCGGCGACCTGGATATCCTGGTCACCGCGCGCTCCGGCAAGGCGGTAGCCGAGCACTTCGTGGCCTACGAGGACGTGCGGGAAGTGGCGTCCCAAGGCAGCACCCGCAGCACGGTGATCCTGCGCAACGGGCTGCAGGTGGACCTCAGGGTCGTCACCAAGGCGAGCTTCGGCGCCGCGCTGCACTACTTCACGGGCAGTCAGGCCCACAACATCGCCATCCGACGCATGGGCCAGCAACGGGGCCTGAAGATCAACGAGTACGGCGTCTTCAAGGGCGACGACAGGGTGGCCGGCGATTCGGAGCAATCGGTATTCGAATCAGTGGGCCTGCCGTTCATCGAACCCGAGCTGAGGGAAAACCGCGGGGAGATCGAGGCGGCCAAGGCGGGCAGACTGCCACGGCTGGTAACGCTGGACGACCTGCGCGGCGACCTGCACGCCCATACCGACGCCACCGACGGCCATGACAGTCTGGAGGCCATGGCCCGTGCGGCCAAGGATCGCGGCATGGACTATCTGGCCATCACCGACCACTCCCGGCACCTCACCGTCGCCAGGGGCCTCGACCCCAAACGCCTTTCCGCCCAGATCGATGCCATCGACCGCCTCAATGAAAAGCTCTCCGGCATCGTGCTGCTCAAGGGCATCGAGGTGGACATCCTGGAAGACGGCAGCCTGGATCTGCCCGACAAGGTGCTGGGCCGACTGGACGTGGTGGTGGCGGCCGTGCACAGCAAGTTCGGTCTGTCCCGGGACAAGCAGACCCGGCGCATCCTGCGGGCCATGGACAATCCCCACTTCGCCATCCTGGCGCATCCCAGCGGCCGGCTGATCGGCGAGCGCGAAGCCTATGACGTGGACATGCCGCGCATCGTGCGCGGTGCCCGCGACGCCGGCTGCTTTCTGGAGTTGAATGCGCACCCCGAACGGCTGGACCTGCAGGACATCTACTGCAAGATGGCGAAGGACAACGGCGTGCTGGTAAGCATCGACTCGGACGCCCATGCCACCGGCAACTTCGACCTGCTGCGGTTCGGCGTCGGTCAGGCCCGCCGCGGCTGGCTGGAAAAGGACGACGTACTCAACACCCGCCCCCTCGGCGCCCTGCGCAAGCTGCTCGGCCGGAAGAAATAGCGGGGCGGTACGCCTCTTTGGTATGGGCTAGATCCTCCGCCGCACCTCCTTCACGTTGACGTCGTCGGCGCTGGTGTGGACGCTGAAACCCAGCCTGCGGGCCAGTTCCAGCATCTCGGCATTGCTGGCCAGCACTTCACCTTCCATGATCTCGATGCCCTTGGCACGGGCGGCGTCCATGAGGCTGTGCATGAGGCGTGAGCCGATGCCCTTGCGCTGCCAGGCGTCGGCCACCACCAGGGCGAATTCGCAGCTTGTCCCGTCGGGATTGATGGCATAGCGCGCCACCCCGATTTCCAGTTCGCCGCCCTGCCGGGGGACCACGGCAATCATGGCCAACTCCCGGTCGTAGTCGATCTGGGTCAGGCGCACCAGCATGGGCCGGGTCAACTCCTGCAGGCTCTGCATGAAGCGGAAGTACTTGGCCTGGGGCGAGAGCTCCCGTACGAAGCGCTGCTCGATTTCCGCGTCCTCGGGGCGAATGGGCCGGATGGTGAGATCGCTGCCGTCGGCCAGTTGCTGATGGGAAACCAGATGGGCCGGATAGGGATGGATGGCCATATGACCGTAGCGGTCCAGGGCCGGCGGGGGCAGCTCCACCACCAGGCGGGCGTCCACCGCGACGGCGCCGTGCTGATCCACGATCAGCGGATTGATGTCCATTTCGCAGATATGGGGCAGCTCGCACACCATCTCGGAAACCCGCACCAGCAGATCCTCCAACGCCGTCTGGTCCACGGCCGGCAGGTTGCGGAACTCCGCCAGCAACCGGCTGACCCGGGTGCCGGCAATGAGCCGGCGGGCGATGAAGCGGTTCAGCGGCGGCAGGGCCACCGCCCGGTCGCGCATCACTTCCACCGCCGTGCCGCCGGCGCCGAAGCTGATCACCGGGCCGAACACCGGATCGCGTATCACGCCCACCAACAGCTCGCGGCCGTGGGGACGGTCGGCCATGCGTTCCAGGGTGACCCCGAGAATATGGGCCTGGGGCCGCTGGCGACGGGCCTCGTCCACCATCTCCGTGAAGGTGTGACGCACCGCCTGGGCGTTGCTGACGTTCAGGCGCACCCCGCCCACGTCCGACTTGTGGGTGATGTCCGGGGAGTTGATCTTCATGGCCAGGGGAAAACCCAGGGACTCGGCGGCCACCAGCGCCTCGGCGGCCGTGTGGGCTTCCATGGCCTGTTGCACCGGAACGCCGAAGGCGGTCAGTATGGCTTTCGACTCCAGGGTGGTGAGGGCCTGGCGGCCTTCACCGAGGGCTTCCTCCATGATCAGGCGGGCCCCTTCGATATCCGGTTCGCTGCGGTAGGCGGCCAGCGGCCCCGGCACCTGCATCAGCAGCGCCTGGTTGCGCTGGTAGTTGGCCAGATAGGAAAACGCTTCCACGGCCGCTTCCGGCGTCCTCAGCGTCGGCACATGGTGCTCCGTGAACAGCGCGCGCGCCTCCTGCACCTGGGTGCGCCCCATCCAGCAGGTGAGGATGGGTTTGCGGCTGCCGTGCTGCACTTCGATGATCCTGCGGGCGGCATCCGTGGGGCGGGTCATGGTCTGGGGGGTGAGCATGACCAGCACACCGTCCACGGCCTCATCTTCCAGGCAGGCGGCAACGGTGGCGCCATAGCGCTCCGGCGTCGCGTCGCCAAGGATGTCCACCGGGTTGCCGTGGGACCAGTGGGCGGGCAGCAGCTCGTTGAGCCTCCGCGTGGTCGCCTCGCCCAGCTCCGCCAGTACCACGTCCAGCTCCGCCGCCCGATCCGCGGCCATCACACCCGGGCCGCCCCCGTTGGTGACGATCGCCAGCCGGTTGTCCTGCAGGCGGTAGCGGGTGGAGAGGATCTCCGCCGCGGAAAAGAGCTGCTCGATGGTCATGGCGCGAACCACGCCGGCACGCTGCAGGGCCGCCTCGAACACATCGTCGGCGCCCACCATGGCGCCGGTGTGGGAGGTGGCGGCGCGGGAACCGGCGCTGTGCCGACCCGCCTTGACGACGATCACCGGTTTCATGCGCGCGGCCGAACGCAGCCCGCTCATGAAGGCGCGGGCGTCGCGCACCCCCTCGATGTACAACAGCACGGCGCCGGTCTCGGCATCCAGCGCCAGGTAGTCCAGTACATCCCCGAAATCCACGTCCGCGGCGTCCCCCAGGGACACCATCGCGGAAAAGCCCACGTCCCGGGCCAGCGCCCAGTCCAGTATGGCGGTACACAGGGCGCCGGACTGGGACACCAGCGCCAACGCGCCGGGCTTGGCGGTGTTGTTGCTGAAGGTGGCATTCAGTCCGGACTGCGGGCGCATGACCCCCAGGCAGTTGGGACCGATGATGCGCACGCCGTAGTGACGTGCATGGTCCAGCACGGCCTGCTGCAGGCGCGCGCCGGCGGCGTCGCTTTCCGCGAAACCGGCCGAAATCACCACCGCCGCGCGCACCCCCTGCTCGCCGCACTGGGCGATCAGGTCCGGCACGGTGGCGGCAGGCGTGGCGATCACCGCCAGGTCCACCGGCTTGCCGATGGCCTCCAGGGTCTTGTAACTGGGATGGCCCTGCACCTGCTCGTGGTTGGGATTGACCGCGTGCAGCGCCCCGGCGAAGCCGGCATCCAGCAGATTGCGGAACACCCGCATCCCCACCGAATCCGGGCGCTCGCTGGCGCCGATCACCGCGATGGAACGGGGAGTGAAGAAGCGGTCCAGATAATGGGGTCCCATGATCGTCCCTTGTCCAGCCCTGCCGCCGAGGCCATTGGAGGAGTGCGCGCCGCCACGCCGTCCCCGGTTAGGTTAGGGTAGCGTGCCGACCGGCCGAATCCCATGGTGCGATCCGGCAGGTGCCGTGTGCGCCGGCGTGGGGTAAACTGGCCGCCGGATCCGTGCCGCTACGCCCATGTCCATCGCCCTGCTCTCCCATCCCGACTGCCGACGCCACGACCCGGGCGCCGCACACCCCGAATCCCCGGCCCGCCTGACGGCCATCGAGGATCAGCTGGTAGCCTCGGGGCTGGAGTTCGTGCTGCGCCATGTGGAGGCGCCCCTGGTCACCCGCGAGCAGCTTCTGCGGGTCCATACGCCCGAGTACGTGGACACCGTATTCGGGTCCGCCCCCACCACCGGTCATGTGGCGCTGGACGGGGACACGGTGATGGGACCGCACAGCCTGGCGGCGGCCCGGCGCGCCGCCGGCGCCTGCGTGCGGGCGGTGGATCTGGTCATGACCGGGGAGGCGGGCGCGGCGTTCTGCAACATCCGTCCGCCCGGCCACCATGCCACCCGCGACCGGGCCATGGGCTTCTGCCTGTTCAACAACGTCGCGGTGGGCGCTGCCCATGCCCTGACTCACCATGGGCTGCGGCGGGTCGCCATCGTGGACTTCGACATCCACTACGGCAACGGCACCGAGGCGATCTTCCAGGCCGATCCCCGGGTCATGGTGTGCTCGAGCTTCCAGCACCCGCTGTTCCCCTTCGATCAGCTGGGTCCGGAAAGCGACCACATCGTGCATGCGCCGCTGGCGGCCGGCGCCGACGGTACGGCATTCCGCGCCGCCGCCGAGACCATCTGGCTACCCCGCCTGGACGCCTTCCGGCCCCAGCTGGTACTGATATCGGCGGGCTTCGACGGCCATCACGAGGATGACTTCTCGGATACCCTGCTCACCGAACGGGACTACGGCTGGGTCACCGAGCAGATAAAGGCAATCGCGGACCGCCACGCCGACGGGCGTATCGTGTCGGTTCTGGAAGGCGGCTACGTGCTGCCGGCCCTGGCCCGGTCGGCGGCCGCTCACATCAACGCCCTGCTCGGCCAACGGGCAGCGCAGCAGGCCTGAACGGCTACCGGCCGACCGCAGCGCGTCAGTGAGCGCCGATGGCGGACAGCCGGTCCGGCACGATCATGCGGGCGTTCACCCCCTGCGCCTGAAGCTGACTCAGGACACCCTCCGACCGGACCCGCTCCGGATTGATCTGCACCAGCATGGCGGGATGCGCACCGTGGTGAAGGTGCACGCTGATAACCCCCTCCAACTCCCTCAAGGACGCTTCGATCTGTTGTTGACGCCCTTCGTCAAGGGTGTCATTGAACTGAAACGCGATGTCAACCATATCCATTGCCGGCTCCTTCGGTCATGGCATCACCTCTAATAAAATAGACGACCGAAGGAAGGACCGCTAAGGAATCTCTGCACAGGATGCTGAAGCGGCGCTCACGGGTAGCAAGGGCGCTCGGAACGCGCATTGACGGCCTGTAAACGGCGCTTCCCCGCCCCTTTGCGTCCGATGATTATCCCCTTGATCAACCTGTGCGGAAGTTCCGCGACTGCCCGGGGTCGTGCCGCAGGCCCCGACCGCGCCGTGGGGCCCGTTCGGCCGGCACGCCGCCCGACGGAAGGCAATCTGCCGCAGGCAAAACGGCGAGGGCGGCCGTCAGGCCGCCCTCTTGCGATGGGAACAATGCTTCAACAGCCGCTTAGGAAGCCGCCTTCGCCTCCACCACCGTACCCCGCCCTTCCTCCTTGGCCCGGTACATGGCCGAGTCGGTATTCTGCAGCAGCTTGCTGATATCCACCTTCTGCCCGGGGCTGCGGAACAGCACACCGATGCTGACGGTGACGTGAATGATCTCGCCTTCCCATTGGAAGTCGTAGTCCCTGATGGCCTCCAGCAGCTCCGCTGCCCGCTGACGCCCGGTGGCTTCGTCGCAGTTCATTTTCACCACGAACTCGTCGCCGCCATACCGGGCCGCCAGGTCGCCGTGGCGCATGTTGCGGTTCAGCAGGGCGGCGAGCTGCATGAGCACGGCATCGCCCGCCGCGTGGCCGTGGGTGTCGTTGATGCGTTTGAAATGATCCACATCGATCAGCATCAGGCACAGGGGCTGCTGGTCGTCGCTGCGCCGTCCCACGCTGACGGTCAGACTGTGCTCGAAAAAGCGCCGGTTGGCCAACGCCGTCAGATGGTCGATACGGCACAGCTCCTCGAGCTGGATGTTGGCATCCCGTAACTCGCGGGTGGCATCGTCGACCCGCGCCTGCAGGGATCGGTTCAGCTCGTCGTGACGTTCACGCGAATCCTGCAGCCCGTTGATCAGATTGGTGATGGCCCGGCTCAGCTGGCCGATTTCCTTGGGCGCCAGATCCGACTGCGGCGGCAGACGCCCCTCAAATCCACGCCTGACCAGGTCGGTGGCGCCGTCGGCCAGATGGTTCAGCGGGCGGGTGATCCAGCGCGCCAGGGCCATGCCCAGGAGCACCGCGAGACCCAGGCCGCCCAGGGCCCAGAGGAGCTGGTCGTCCACCAGCGCCGACACGTGGCGCGCCACCTCGGACTTGGGTTGGGGCACCATCACGCCCCAGCCGATCCCCGGCACCGAGGCGTAGCCCGCCACCATCTCCTGCCCGACGAACGGCGAGTAGAACTGGGTCACCCCCGTCTTGCCCGCCATCATCTTCTGCACCACCGGCCAGGAGGACACGTTCTTCATCTGTGCCATCCACGCCGGGTTGGGATGGGCGATGATGTGCCCGTATTGATCCACGATGGCCGAGTGCCCGCGTTTGCCGAAATGAATGTTCTCGCGCAGCTTCTCGATGACCGACACGCGCAGCTCGCCCAGCAGAACCGAGCCGCCGCCATTGGCCTTCAGCGTCAGGGGGCGGGACAGTATGAGGGTGGGCTTGCCGGTGAGCGGACTGCGCTCGATACCGGACACGCAGTCCCTGGCGTCCGCGCGAGTCTTCACGAAACACTGTTCGTGGGCGAAAGCGCCGGGCCCGAGGGCTTGGGCCGGATGCCGGTCGGTCGTCACGCGCACCGTGCCGGATGCGTCCACCACCGTCAGCGACCGGAATCCCGGCAGCTCCATCAATGCCTGCTTCAGCAGCTGAAACTCGTCGCGGCGGGGAACCCTGCCGTCTCTGAGATGTTCCAACTCCGACGCCAACAGGGACAGATCGGCCCGGTGATCGTTGACATAAATGGAAATCGGCGCAGTCAGATTCTGCGCCAGCAGTTGGTGCTTCTCCCGGATCTCCCGCCAGGCGTCCTGCCATGCCGCGTGGTAGACGGTCACGCTCAGCACCGCCACCGGCACCGCCGCAACCAGCAGGAAACTGGCCACCAGCAGGCGGTTGATCGGTTGCGTGAGCAGCTTGGCGAGACGCGGTTTTGTCATGTCTCCGTATTCTTATGCCCCGAGTGCGTGGGTACAGTGTGAAATCATTTCACCCTGCAGGGCTTAATCGGCCTCCCGCGGTGCCCCCTTTAGCTCGAATTTGCACACCGCCCCCCGCCGGAGGGACGCCGACGGACTCCACCGGCAGCCCCCAGGGCCTCCGCACCATGGCTTAAGTAGTTGTTTTGAAGCCTCTGACCCGCCGGCACCCCTCTGCCGGCACGCACTTTCCCGTACGCGGTCAGAACGGGTTCCACGATTTCTTGCGGGTGACATGCATGTATCCCACGCTTGCCCCCTGACGCCAGCCCACCCCAAGGCGTATGGGCGCCAGCACGATGTCGCCGCTCTGCACATAATTGACGCCCACGCCGGCGATGAAATAGAGACTGCCTTCCACGCCCGGGAAGCGCTGGAAAATCGCCCGCACGTCGGGAAGGTGGTAAACCAGCACGAAAACCTTGGACGCGTTGCCACCGAAATCGAAGCCGATGGACGGCCCCTGCCAGTAGATTTTGCGGTGCGCACCGTCCTTCAGATGCAGCGTACCCTTGCCGTAGCGCAATCCGATGCCGATTGCGCCGCCGGCCTCCTCTCCGGTGATATAGCCATTGGGGCGGCCCTTTTCCTTGAACGCCTTTTCGATCACCTTGGCAAGGCCTTCAGCCCCCTGACCGAAGAACTGCTTGGCCTCATGCAGCATTTGCTGCTGGTTGTAGGTGTCCCCCGCCGGCTTCTTGCCGGCTTCGGTCTGGCTTTCGGCCGCCCAGGCGCCCCGCGCCACCAGAAGTACACACAGGGGAACAAGCAAAAAACGACGCAGCAGTCTTGTCATGGAAGATCCTTCGTTCGTGGGACATGGGGATAACGCACCGACCGGCATGGCCCGCTACGCCCCCGGCCAAGCTTACCTTGACCACGACCGCCGCGCCACGGCGACCGGGGCGGTTTCGCTTCAGCGTACGTCTGGCCGTGCAAGCGCAAGGTCCCGCCGCGCGGGCGGGGGAGCCCGCATTCACTCGAGAGCCACGGAATCCACGGAACCCACGAAAATTACAAAACAAGGCGCCACGGAAAACACGGAAAGCACGGACGGGGGTTTTCGGCGCACCCTGCGATGCAGGCGGTAAACGGATCCTGCGCCGGCGCGGCACGCTTTAGTCGATGTAGGGTGCAATAAGCGCAGCGCATTGCACCGTGCACCGGCGGTCATTGGTGCAATGCCCTTCGGTTATTGCACCCTACGTCACGTCGG
>Ga0102956_1000200_pt1 | contig 20694 bp, 19 predicted proteins | sample SalPonF2_A_D2_MG_FD_84515 | JGI IMG/M metagenome (GOLD analysis project Ga0102956, IMG submission 84515) | Salt pond soil microbial communities from South San Francisco under conditions of wetland restoration - Salt Pond MetaG SF2_A_D2_MG ...
CAAATCAGAGAGTAATTTTAGAATGTGATACAGGTTTTTTACTCCCGAATTGAGTTTATGAATTATTCAGGTTTAATGAATAATCCTATTTTCTGTTACTAACATATCAAGTTTCACATCATGTTGTTCCACGGGAAGTTCCGGTACAAGACAAAAATCAAATAATAATCCAATTTTGGGACAATCAACCTGATGCAGAAAACTGTCATAGTACCCTTTTCCATACCCTATTCGATTTCTTTCAAAATCCCCACCAACCATTGGAGTAATGACCAAATCTAACCGATCAATATCTATTTTCTCCTGATGAACGGGTTCAGGCACTCCCCATTTATTTTTCCTGAGATCAGATATATCTTTAAGTATAACATGTCGTAATGCAATGCGATCAAATTCTGTAATTGGTACGACAATGCGTTTATGTTCCCGAAACATCTCCTCGATAAGCGGCAAAGTGTTCACTTCTTTCTTTGACTTAATAGGCAAATAAACATGGACAAACTCCGCATCTTTAAACATATCAAGATGACAAATTCGATCGCAAATGACGCGACTCGCTGTTTCGAGTTCATCATCGGTCAGCTTTTTTCGTTTTTTGAGTAACGACTGTCTGACCTCTTGTTTCTTTTCAACGATTTCGGTAGATGACATTTTTTCTTTTTAAATACGATCTTTGATTATATTAGTGATCTTAACTATTTGGAGACACTACTCGCATTATAAATAGATCACTTTATGTGAATAAGCGGTCTCATTTTCCAGATTTTCCAAAATTTGATCCCAGATATCCAGACCATATTTATTCATGTAATAAATGAAAGATACCTTTCGCTCTTGTAATTCTCGTTCAGGAAATAAATTCATATGAATTTTGCGAATCCTTTTTAACTGGATATCATTTTGCTGTTTAATGGCACGAAACACTTTTCCCTTTAACGCATCTAAAGTATGATAATAGGAAGATGTAGCCTTTTCTGCGGCACCTTTCAATGTCGGATCAATCTCTTTAATTTCTTCACTTTTTTGTTCCGATAATTTGGCGACTTCCTTTTTCCATTCATTGAAGAACGCATTGACATCCATAATATTCGCCTGTTCCACATAGTGTGATTCCAGGTCTTCGATACGTTGATTGTAATCACTAAATTGAAATGGTAATTCTTTCATCACCCGAGTAATCGATGATTCAATGAGAGTGGCACTTAAACGGGGAATAATGAATGGCATTTCCAGATCAAATATTTTATATAATCCCTTCATTTGACCATAATAAGCTAATTCACCCGGTCCGGCAACGTAGGCTGCGTTCGGCAGTAATTTATCCTGCAAAATCGGTCGCAGGAATACATTTGGGGAAAATCGATCAGGTTGTTTTTCGACAAGTTGCAGAAGTTCTTCAGACGACCATTCATGATTTCCGCTGTTATTCCATTTACCAGATTCAAACGAAATGCGATTACGTCTATCCTCTTCCATCAAAAACAGCAACGAGGAATCGGTTTGAGCTTGTTGATGGAATTCATTGGCCAGTGATTCACTTTTTTGATTGAGTCTCTCACCTATTTCCGAAGCATTTTCAATACTTCTTACGATCGTATCGGCAAGATAATCTTTAATCTTTTTGTCATTACTGCCAGCCAGAATCATTCCATGTTTGGAAAAAATACGACTGATTAATGTTCCAAAAGCCTTACGAAATGTTATTCCAGGCTGATAACATTCATCAAGCATATTCCATAATTCAGCTGAAAAATCAGTTTCACGCAGATTTTCCTTTATTTCGTCCCTGAACGATTTAAAATTCTCAGGAATGACAAGATCTGATACTGGCTTTTTATTATTATAGAAACCGGATAAGATACAAGTATGTACTTCATTGCGGTTCGGAAAATTTACAGCGGCTATTTCTTCATAATCGTGATCTTCGTCAGCCATCCAAAAAACCGGAACCACGTTTTTTCCTGTCTTTTCCTCCAATTTTCGAGCCCACGCAATAGCAGTCATTGCTTTGTAAATGGTATACAATGGTCCGCCATAAACTCCTAACTGCTGACCGGTTACAATAGTAACCGTGTTTTCATCTTTCAGTTTTTCAATATTTTGGAGTGCCCGGCCGTCAAGATCATAAGGTTCATTAAATTGCTTGATTAGTTCAACAATTTTTTCACGATCACCTTTAAATTGAAATTTTTTATAATAAGAGCCTATTTCTTCTTCATTCAGAGGATTTCCGTTGTAAAAATTAGTAACTTTTTGGAAATTCTGAATGTATGTTTGAAATAATTTTGAGAAGGGTAATTGATTAAAATCAATACTTTCCAGATACAATATTTATCCTTTCAATTTTTTAATTTCGTCCCGTATTTTTGCAGCCTTTTCGTAATCCTCTTTTTCGATAGCCGATTCTAAATTTTTCTCTAATATTTTCAATTTATTCAGTTCGTCTGTATCTCTAAGAGAAGATATTTCTTCCGTCTCCTCTTCGGTTTGTGAGGCCTCCTCGAGATCTTCTTCAACCGATTCCGCCATTATACCGGCTTCATCAAGAACATCATCTGATACAAAAATAGGGGCATTAAAACGAATGGCTAATGCTATGGCATCACTTGGACGAGCATCCATATGGATATCGCGACCATTAAAATCGTATATGATTTCAGCATAAAAAGTACCCTCTCTTAACTCATTTATAAACACCTGCTTAACATAAGTGCTAAAACTTTGAACTATATTTCTGAGCAGATCGTGCGTCATGGGGCGGGGTGGTTTAATATGCTCCAACTCCAGGGCGATCGCCTGGGCCTCAAAAGTACCAATAATAATCGGCAGACGTCTTTTGCCCGTTGTTTCATTTAAAATGAGGGCATAGGCGCCGCCACTGCTTGGACTGGTAGACAGTCCCAAAATATCCATCTGAATTTTTTCCAAGATACCTATTCTTTTTTAATGCCTGATTTAGCTTTACTATCTTTTAATTTAAAGATTATTGCAGTACACTTAAAGGTCAAGTTATACGAAATCTTTACTGATTAGTAGAAAAAATAACATTTTTTAAGGCATTTTAATCCTTTTCATATTACATTGACATTTCATAGCAATCGCCCTAATTTTGGCATGGTAAAATAGGGTTTTAATGCATACGTGATTTTAAAACGAATATTATGATAGAGAATTACTTACCAATCCTGATTTTGATTGGTGTCGCCATCATCCTGGCGTTATTATTAATATCCTTGTCAAGGATTATGGGGCCATATCGCCCCAATGTCATGAAACTCAGACCTTATGAGAGTGGAATGGACCCTGTTGGGCAGGCCCGGGAACGCTACTCTGTAAGCTTTTATCTCGTCGCCATGGAATTCATCGTATTTGACCTTGAAATCGTATTTTTATATCCGTGGGCCGTTCGATTCGTGAAGCTCGGAGTAGGAACTTTTTTCGCTATGATGCTATTTTTAGTAATACTGTTCCTCGGATTGATATACACCCTCAAAAAGGGAACACTTGACTGGGACTTTAAACAGATTAAAAAATAAATTATTCTAAGATTATGGGACTAGAAAGCGCCTTAGGAGAAGGATTTTTAACAACAAGAGTTGACTCCCTGGTAAATTGGGCTCGATCAAACGCCGTTTGGCCGATGCCTATGGGTTTGGCTTGCTGTGCTATCGAAATGATGGCTTTTGCAGGGCCAAAATATGACGTATCACGCTTTGGATCGGAGGTATTTCGTTTTTCACCCCGTCAAAGTGATTTGATGATCGTGGCCGGTTGGTGTACATATAAAATGTCGCACGCTATTCGAAGAATCTGGGATCAAATGCCTGATCCCAAGTGGTGCGTCGCAATGGGAGCCTGTGCTTCCACCGGCGGAATGCACCGTTGCTATGGTGTCGTTCAGGGAGTTGATAACTTTTTGCCAGTCGATGCTTATATTTCAGGTTGTCCACCGCGGCCTGATGCGGTCATTAACGCATTGATGAAAATTCAGGATAAAATTAAAACAGAACATTCTGTATTACTTGATACTTAACAAATGAATATTTCTTCTGCTCATCAAAAAATTATTGATGATTTAAAACAACAGTATCCGGATGATATCTTGGAAGTTACCGAAAACAGAGGTGATGTTCTCGTCCGGGTGTCGGTTGACGCGATACATAATATTTGTCAAAGACTCTACGATGAATATCGTTTTATTTACCTTGTAGATATTTTTGGCACGGATCGTTTTACATCGGAAGACCGTTTCGAGGTCATATACAATATCGTCAGTTTGAGAGATCAGCTGCGATTATTTATAAAAGTTCGATGTGAAGAGGAAGATCCTCATGTTCAAACGGTAACAGATATTTGGAAGGCAGCCAATTGGCAGGAACGTCAAACATACGATATGTTTGGCGTTATTTTTGATGGACATCCCGACCTGCGAAGAGTTTTCTTGCCTGAGGATTTCGAATATTACCCGCTTCGTAAAGAATTCCCGCTTTTGGGAGTTCCCGGCTCGATTGAATTACCCAGCACCACACCGGATACAGAAGATTAAAAGGATACGATGGAACTCGAAAATAAATTAGCATCTAAATTACAGCCCACTTTCTTTAAAAAGCACCAGGAAGCTATTTATAAAAGCCTGGAGGATAAACATACTACGGTTGAAGTATATGAAGACGATCCCCTGGCAACTCATATGGTGCTCAATATGGGACCACAACACCCGGCTACACACGGAGTGCTTCGTGTCATTTTAGAGCTGGACGGTGAGAAAATTGTAAAGAATAAATTAGATATCGGTTATTTACACCGAGGCATTGAAAAAATTGCTGAGAACAAAACTTATCAAGAGTTTATGCCGTATACCGACCGTACGGATTATCTCTCACCTTACAGTAATAATGTAGCTCTTTGTACAGCCGTAGAAAAAATAGCAGATATTGAAGTGCCCGAAAGAGCACAATATATTCGCATGATCGGTTGTGAGCTGGCCAGGATTTCTTCTCATTTATTATGGCTCGGTACCATGGTTATGGACGCCGGTGCTGTTTCATTTTTTATCTGGACGTTCAGGGAAAGAGAAAAACTCTATGATATTTTTGATAATTTCGGCGGTCATCGTTTTACCATATCTCATTCCCGAATCGGCGGGGTTGCTAACGATTTAACCCCCGATACCGTCAAAATGATTAAAGATTGGGTAGTCAATTTCAAAAAAGAATTGGTTGGCTGGAATAAATTCCTCAACAAAAACCGGATTTTCTTCGACCGTAATAAAGATATTGGAACAATTACTGCTGAAGAAGGTATTAATATTGGGTTAAGCGGACCAAATCTCAGAGCTACCGGTATTGCTTATGATTTACGTAAAATTGATCCTTATTGTAAATATGATGAGGTCGATTTTGAAGTACCGACCCGGCTCGAAGGGGATAATCTCGCACGTTATTATTGCCGTATGGAGGAGATGACTCAAAGCCTAAGAATTATCGAACAATGCTTCGATAAAATGAAAAAAGGCCCAATCAGAGCCAATAATGCCAAACAGACCTATCCCTCCAAAGATGAAGTTTATTATTCGATGGAAGGTATGATTCACGACTTTATGATGACAGATACCGGTGTCTGTCCACCTGCGGGAATGGAATGTTATCACGCCATTGAAGCACCTAAAGGTGAACTTGGATATTATATCCAAAGTGATGGTACCGGACATCCTTGGAGATTAGAGATTCGATCCCCCTCCTTTGCAAATCTACAGGCTCTGGAATACATCCTGGACGGAGAAATGGTAGCAGATACCGTAGTATTAATTGGTGGATTGGATCCTGTAATGGGAGACTCAGATAAATAATTATTATGGATATAGCATTTGATAAAACTGATCTTGAAGAAATAGAGAAAATAAAGGCCAAATATCCGACTAATCAGTCGGCGGTAATGCCTGTGTTATGGTATGCCCAGGAAAAATTCGGACATGTTGATGAAGACGTTCAACAAATAGTAGCAGAGGCCTTGGAATTACCCGAAGCGCATGTATATGGTGTCGTCTCATTTTATACACAGTATTACAATAAAAAGATGGGTAAATATGTATTGGACGTCTGTACCTGCTTCAGCTGCCAGATAACCGGGGGATACGACATCCTGGAATACCTTGAAGATAAACTGGGTATCAAAGCGGGAGAAACGACCGAAGACGGAATGTTCAGTATTCAATCTGTAGAATGTCTGGGTGCCTGCGGTTATGCTCCAATGTTGCAAGTATCCAATGATATTTATGTAAATCATCTTACAAAAGAAAAGGTAGATAAACTGATCGATTCGTTACGGGAAGATAAAATGCCGGAGTTTGAATCTATTCCCCTGCCACAACATCAAAATGAAGAGAATTAACTTATGTCAACGGATTGGAAATCTTATAAACCAATACTATTACCAAATATCAAAAATCTCCACCAGATTGAGGTTTATGAGAAAAATGGTGGATATGAGTCTTTAAAAGAAGTAATAGAGAATAAAGATGATAAGTGGGCTAAAGATAAAGTAACGAATGAAGTTAAAAGCGCAGGTCTGCGTGGTCGTGGCGGTGCCGGATTTAATACCGGTCTGAAATGGTCTTTTATGCCAAAACCGGATGGAGGGCCTCGATATATTGCCGCTAACGGAGATGAATCAGAACCTGGTACTTTCAAAGATCGTCAGATTTTTGAGTATAATCCCCATTTATTTATTGAAGGTGCTATCATTGCTGCTTATGCCATGACCGTCAGCGCCGTATATGTGTATATACGTGGCGAATACCGTTCATGGATTCAAAAATTGCAAAAAGCAATTGACGAAGCTTATAAAAAAGGCTATCTCGGAAAAAATATATTAGGTAGTGGCATCGATATTGATATGTATTTACACAGCGGTGCCGGAGCTTACATTTGTGGAGAGGAATCCTCTCTGATGGAATCACTTGAGGGGAAACGTGGTTATCCACGAATTAAACCCCCGTTCCCCGCACAAAAAGGCATATGGGGGCGACCGACGACGATCAATAATATTGAAACGTTATCGAATGTACCCTATATCATTAAAAATGGAGCCGATTGGTACTCAAGTATCGGAGCAGAAAAACATCCGGGTCCTGTCCTCTACGGAATATCTGGTCATGTAAACAGACCCGGTGTTTATGAATATCCCACTGGTATGCCTGTAATGACTCTTATCAACGAGGTAGCCGGAGGTGTAAGTAATGGTAAGAAAGTTAAAGCGATCGTACCCGGTGGTTCTTCCACACCAATTTTAAGAGCTGATCAGTTGGAAGGTCTCACGATGGATGCTGAATCATTACGTGAAGCTGGTTCAATGATGGGTACAGCTGGTTTGTGTGTCCTCGATGAAGATACGGATATCATCGATTTCTTATGGAGAATCACCCATTTCTATCATCATGAATCATGCGGCCAATGTACTCCTTGTCGTGAAGGAACCGGTTGGCTCGAAAAACTATTGCTTAAAATCAAAAACGGTGACGGTGAAGTTCGGGATCTCGATATACTTCTCGATCTTTGTACACAAATGGAAGGCCGTACGATCTGTGCTTTGGCAGATGCGGCAGCCTGGCCGGTACGATATACGATTACCCGTTTCCGTGATGAGTTTGAAGCACGTTGTAAGAAAACTATTTACGCAACAGCATAAAATTTTATAGTAAAATGCCTGAGATTTTCATAGACGGAAAAAGGTTCGAATACGAGAAACCACAGAAAGTTCTGCAATTTATGCTCGACCATGGGATGGAGCTTCCCTTTTTCTGCTTCCACCCTTCCCTATCTATACCAGCAAATTGCCGCCAGTGTATGGTACAAGCTGGTACACCCGTGTTTAATAAGGAAAAAAACGAATACGAAACGGATGAAAACGGGGAACGAAAAATTCGTTATTTCCCTAAACTGATGACTGCCTGCAGCCTTGATATGAGTGATGGTATGGTGGTCAAAACACATCGTTCATCCGATCTTGTACGCAGAGCACAAAAAGACAATCTGGAATTTATATTGATCAACCATCCGCTCGATTGTCCTATCTGCGATCAGGCCGGTGAATGTCCGTTGCAGATTCAAACCTATAAATACGGACCGGAAGGCAGTCGTTTTGAATTTAAAAAGGTTCATAAGCCCAAACGTGTAAAACTAGGGCCAAGAGTAACATTGGATGCTGAACGTTGCATCAACTGTACACGTTGTGTTCGATTTTGTAACGAAATCAGTAAAACCAATCAATTGACGATTATTTCCCGTGGAGATAAAAATTATCCCGCCACCGCACCTGGTAAGGAATTTGATGATCCATATTCGGTGAATACAGTCGATATTTGCCCTGTCGGAGCACTGACATCATCTGATTTCCGCTTCAAAGCTCGTGTTTGGGAAATGAATCAGACACCAGGTATCGATATCACAAATGGAAAAGGCACGAATGTAGATCTTTGGACGAGAAATAATCTCGTTTTACGAATCACTCCGCGTTATAATCCGGAGGTTAACGATTATTGGATGCCCGATGCCGGTCGTGATGCTTATAAACTTTACAACGAAAATCGTGTTTCCAAGCCGGAAATCCGACTCGATGAGGAAAATTCCTCTAAAACAACCTGGAATAACGCCCTTGAAACATTTTTAGAGAAAATTACGGAACATTCTGCTGATGAAATTCTTGTCATCGGAAGTCCTCATGCTTCTCTTGAGGATAATTATATTCTCCGTAAATTCTTTAATAAGATAGGTGTTAACGATATTTATTATACTCCGCATATTGAAGCAGGAGCCGGAGACGGATTTTTATTAACCGATGATCAGGCGCCTAATACCAGAGGTATCCAGCATCTCGGATTCACAGAATCAGAAGATTTAGCCCGACAGCTTTCTTCCGATAAAATCAAAGTCGTTATCGTACTTCATGATCATCTGTTAGATCGTTCAGCGGTAACGACAGAAGCTTTGGAAGGTAAATATGTTATCAGTTTTGCCACAAATAATTCGGAAATGACAAAAGCTTCTGATTTGGTTATTCCGATTACTTGTGCTGCGGAACACGATGCCAGTTATGTAAGCATCGACGGACGTATACAACGTACCTTCCCGGCAAAAGAAACTATCTATACGAATCGAAGCCTGAATCCCGAAATGGGAATCGGTCGACTCGACCGTTATGGTACGAAATTCGATAATTGGATAACAGATCAAAATAAGGTTGATTGTATTCCTGCCTGGGAATTTTTGATGCGATTATCAAAACGTATGAATCAGGATATTGAGTTTACGGAATCCCGGCAAATTCTCGATGAAGTTGCTTCTACAATTCCGGTTTTTGAAGGAGTTAGTTATGAGCGAATTGATGAGGAAAATGGTATTCAATTGCCGGAATTAAAAGAAACCGAAATTAACCCAGCATAATTATTAAATACGTATGTCACCATTAGCATTTTCTTTAATTGTTTTGGTGGTAGCTCTGTTCATAACTTTGAATTCAGCGGCTATTACTGTTTATGCGGAACGTCGTATCGCGGCGTTCATACAAAACCGGGTTGGTCCCAACCGGGTTGGTCCCAAAGGATTATTTCAACCACTCGCCGATGTGCTCAAACTTATCATGAAGGAGGATGTGACGCCGAATACGGGGAATAAGTTTTTACATACCATAGCCCCGATGATACCGGTTTCTACAGCCTTGATTGTGATATCTGTGATCCCTTTTGGAGAAGGAATTTACATTGCCAATATTAACGTGAGTGTATTATTCATTTTGGCCATTTCTTCTTTGAGTGTTTATGGAGTTACTTTGGCTGGCTGGTCTTCTAATAGTAAATATTCATTACTTGGTGGACTCAGAGCGGCTGCCCAAATGCTGAGCTACGAATTACCTATGGGGCTGGCTGTTGCCTCTTGTGTTGTTTACGCAGGTTCTTTAAACATGATCGACATTGTTCATTCTCAAGCCGTTTGGTGGAATGTTTTCAAAAACCCTGTCGGATTTGTAATATTTGCAGTCGCTGCTTTTGCAGAAACAAACAGAACGCCATTTGACCTTGTCGAGGCTGAACAAGAACTGGTTGGTGGTTTCCATACCGAATACAGTTCTATGAAATTTGGTATGTTCTTCCTGGCCGAATACATGCACGTCGTAATCGCAAGTATGCTCATCACAACCTTTTTCTTTGGAGCTTACACCCTGCCTTTCCAACCTTACTGGCTGCCGCACATGGGACCTTGGGTAAAAGGTATTTTTGATATTGTTATTTTCTCACTTAAAACGGTATTCTGGGTATTTATCTTCATCGTGGTAAGATGGACAATCCCACGCTTTAAATATAATCAGCTGATGCATCTTGGATGGAATAAATTACTTCCACTGGCTGTAGCCAATTTTATGGTCATTGCCACATTGGTTTATCTTTATAATATTTTCATTGGCTGATAAGTAAGACCTTTAAAAAATTATTTAAAAGCGGATTTCTCATGAAATCCGCTTTTTTTATTTCAATTTTCTTCTTCTCCTGATTTTTTCCAATTTAACCCGGATTAATCACCAAGAAATGTAGTCGTGATCAAGACGCTCCGAAAGCTCAGGATTAAAAATACGCATGAGAGGCACTCTGGTGCCTTGACTAATCATTTTTAAATTCAACGAAGAGTACGGCAAAATTTCACAGCTCTTTTTAGATTCCTCAAATTTTAGGAAAGCGTTTTTATTTACAAGATATTGTTTTTCAAAATGTTACTTATTGATTATTGTAGTTTAATTGAATAATTCGGGTTAAATCCCGCTCACAGATCGAAAATCAATTAAGTCATAAATCTCTTGCGAATTCAAGGCTTAAAATGAAAAGAAACGTGATTAACCTTTAGATCCCTGTTCTATTCCCCCTTAAATTTTTGTATCTTTTTGATCTCATAAACATGTCTCCGATCATATCAGTATCTCAAATATTTATTTGTCCACAATGAAGAAAGTCGCTTTTTACACCCTTGGTTGTAAACTCAATTTTTCTGAAACTTCTACGATTAAGAGAACTTTCGAAGATCATGACTTTGAAGTCGTTGATTATGATTCGAAGGCGGATGTGTATGTCGTCAATACCTGCTCGGTCACCCAAAATGCGAATAGCAATTGCCGTAAAATTGTCCGGCGCGCTCAACGCAAGAATCCCAAGGCTTTTATTGCGGTAGTAGGATGTTACGCGCAGCTTGAACCTGAAGAAATAGCGGCAATCAACGGCGTGGATCTTGTACTCGGAGCAAAAGATAAGTTCAACATCTTTGACCTGGTGGACGATTTTGAGAAAGTGGACGAAACGATTATACACCATACCGATGCCAACGATGCCGTAGCATTTCATCATGCTTTTTCGGAAAATGACCGGACGCGTGTTTTCCTGAAAATTCAGGATGGCTGTGATTACAAATGTGCGTTTTGCACCATTCCGCTGGCTCGTGGGAAAAGCCGCAGTCCTAAAATCGAACAGATTTTGCAAAATGCCCGAACGGTAATCGAAGACGGCTACAAAGAAATCGTATTGACAGGCGTCAATGCCGGAGATTTTGGGAAAAAGCACAGTGAATCCTTTTTCGAATTATTGCAGGCTCTTGACCAATTAGATGGAATGGAGCGAATCCGTATTTCTTCCATAGAACCCAATTTGCTGCATGATGATATCATCCATTTTGTAGCCGAATCGAAGTGTGTGCAACCTCATTTTCATATTCCGTTACAAAGCGGCAGCGATCACATGTTGAAAATGATGCGCAGGCGATATCTCTCCAATTTATATCAACACCGGGTGGAACTGATCAAGAAGCTGATGCCCGACGCCTGTATCGGGGTCGATGTCATTACAGGACATCCCGGAGAAACGGATGAGTATTTTCAGGAATCGTTCGATTTTATTGATTCGCTTCCGGTTAGTTATCTGCACGTTTTTACTTATTCCGAACGTCCCAATACCAGAGCTTTGGAATATGAACCGGTCATCCCTGAAAAAATAAGGAAAAGACGGACTCACAAACTCAGGCGTCTTTCTAAAAAGAAACGATATGCCTTTAACAGTCAATTTTTGGAGGATGTCCGTCCCGTTCTATTCGAAATGGAAAATAAAGACGGATTGATGTTTGGCTGGACTGACAATTACCTACGTGTGGCTCTGCCTTACGATGAGCATCTCACGAATGAAATCGTTAGTTGTTCTTTAGATGAATTAACGACTGATGGATTTTTTAAAGGACCAATCATTTCTGTTGAGTCTTCCAAATATGAACCAGCCAAAAATGCAGTTCAACATGCCTGATTCCGATTCCATTATCGACCGAGTCATACAATTTTTAACGTATCAAAAAGACGTATACGGCGATTTTGATCGTGATCTTTGGAATAAAGTTGAAATTGAGATTCCGAAGGAAATGATCATGAATAGTGAGGAACCCCAATCAAAAGAAAATATTAATATCTCAAAACAGACTAATAGCGTGAGCTCCATTGCAGAAGAAGAACAATCCGATCAGACTTTATTAGAAAAAATGGAACAATGTCAAACACTGGATGAACTCCACGAACGGTGTCAACAGGCTGATTTTTTAAAAACGAACTTAGAAAATACCAATCTTGTTTTTGGTGTGGGCAATCCACAAGCCGACCTGGTAATCATCGGTGAAGCACCGGGAAGAAATGAAGATATTCAACAAGAACCGTTTGTAGGACGAGCCGGTCAATTATTAAATGATATTCTTAAGGCCATACATTTCAAGCGAAGTGATGTTTATATCACTAATATTGTCAAACATCGCCCACCAAATAATCGCGACCCATTGACGAAAGAACGGAAACTGAGTTTACCGGTCCTGCTCAAGCAAATTGATCTGATCAATCCCAAACTCATTCTTTGTCTTGGCAGGATTTCGGCACAAACGCTGCTCAACACCAATCAACCGATGAAAGCTTTGAGAGGTTCTTTCCATCCATTTCGTGATAAATACGAACTGATGGTGACGTATCATCCCGCAGCATTGCTGCGCAATCCCCAATGGAAACGAGCTACCTGGGAAGATGTTAAAAAACTACGTGACCGATATGATGAATTAGGTTGTGAACCCTGACCATAATATTTCCGTTTTCATCTTCCGCATTAAATGATACATTATATTATTGGAACATAGAATATTCTAATCGCAAAGACCATCCATGCCAACGGATTCAAACGAATCTAACTATAAAAAAAATAAGATTATAAAACGGGACATCGACCTATTAGAAGGTGGAGGAAGAATACCGCCTCAGGCACTGGAAATTGAAGAGGCTGTCTTAGGTGGTATGTTAATCGATAATGAAGCGGCCGCTATCGCACTTCAAATCCTGAAACCCGAAGATTTTTATAAACCGGCAAACCGGCATATTTTCGAAGCTATTTTAAAACTCTACGAACGGGATAATCCGCTTGATATCATCACGGTTGAAAATGAATTAAGAGATTCCGAATTGCTGGATATTTGCGGTGGAACGGGTTATCTGACCCAGCTTACTCGCTCTGTCAGCTCTGCGGCCAATATTGAATATCACGCACAAATCATTGCTGAAAAGGCCATTAAGCGGAATCTTATCCTGACTTGTAATGAAATAATCAAACAAAGCTACGATACAACTTCCGATCCGTATGATTTGCTGGATTTAGCCGAGCAAAAAATATTCGAGATTTCTAATACAAAAACCAGGATACCTGCTAAACAGATTGGCAATATCCTGAAAGATACGCTTGATTATCTTGTGGAAATCAGAGGGAAAGCAGATGGTTTGACCGGTGTACCCTCAAGTCTGGACATTGATAAATTAACGGCCGGCTGGCAGCCTGGAGATCTTATTATTATCGCGGCACGTCCTTCTATGGGTAAAACGGCATTTGTTCTTTCATCGGCCCGTAATGCTGCGTTATTTCCGGAAGAAAATCTCAAAACCAATGTGGCGATTTTTAGTTTGGAGATGTCGGACCAATCATTAGTTCAGCGACTTTTGACTATGGAGGCACGGATTAATGCCCAGCTTGCCCGTTCTGGTAAACTTAATGATGCTGATTTTGAGCAGCTTGTCGAGGCAGCGGGACGTTTGGTATCCGCCAATATTTTTATTGATGATACACCGGGTATCAGTGTCATGGAATTGCGGTCGAAATGTCGTCGATTGAAGAGCGAACATGATATCGGCCTGGTCATCGTCGACTATCTTCAACTGATGACAGCGGGTGGTTCTGATCGAAATAGGGAACAGGAAATCGCGTATATCTCCCGTGGATTAAAAGCCCTGGCAAAAGAACTAAATGTGCCGGTAATCGCGTTATCACAATTGAGCCGGGCTGTTGAGCAGCGAGGTGGCAACAAAAGGCCTCAGCTTAGCGATTTGCGGGAATCAGGGTCTATTGAACAGGATGCCGACGTGGTATGCTTCCTCTATCGACCTGAATACTACGGCATTCTTACCGATGAAGAGGGACAATCAACCGCGGGCATTTCTGAAATCATTGTGGGTAAGCAGCGGAACGGTCCGATAGGAACGGTTCGATTACAATTTATCAAAGATTACGCCCGATTCGAGAATCTGACATCCGTCTATAATGAATCGTACGATAACGGCGGTGGTGATAAATATGGAAATATGTTGCCTGATGTGGGACCGTCGGATAATCCACTGCCTCCTGATGATCAAGGACCAGATTTCTCCAATACAGATGATGCCGATGAAGCTCCATTTTAATTTTTTTAAAGGATGAAATAGTGTGTTAAGACAGTTTAAATTTCCATTAATTTTACTTTTCAGCTTGTGCTGTTTTACGTTACCCCTGAAAGCTCAGAATAAAAAAGCGATTATCAATAGATGGCTGATAGATGGGTTACAATATCATAAGCAGGACACTACGCTTTCGAGTCTCATCTCGTACTATGCAGAAAAACAAATAGGTATCCCTTATAAAGCCGGATTACTCGATAAACCTAAAAAGGAAAAACTTGTTGTGAGTCTGAAAGGATCGGACTGTGTTATCTACGTGGAAATGTCTATGGCTATGGCATTAACAACGCTTGAAGGAGATACGGCTTACAAGAATTTTACGAATAATCTGAAAGCTCTGAGATACCGAAATGATAAAATAAATGGTTATTTCAGCCGCTTAAATTACTTTTCTGACTGGTTATTAACTAATCAGAAGAAGGGACTTATTAATATTATCAGTCAGCATTGGTCGGATACAGTACCAATGGATAGTATTTATTATATGAGTACACATGCCTCCCAATATCCCCATCTGGCACATAATGATTCACTGCTGCACTTAATCAAACTAAAGGAACAGCAGCTTTCTCATGATGGATTGCGTTATCTTCCAAAAGCCAGAATACCATTATATATCAGGAAAATAAATACGGGCGATATTATTGGATTTGTCACTAAGGTTAAAGGGTTGGATGTATCTCACACTGCAATAGCTTACCGTGATGGCGATTTCCTGACATTTTTCCATGCTAATCCGAAACGGGGAATATCGACGGAGCCTTTGGGCTTGTTGCCATATATTTATGGCAGAAGATCACTTAAGGGAATTATTGTAGCCCGCTTAAAGGACTTATCTCCTTCTTAGAGGCTGCGATCTCTTCAAAGAGCGTATCATATTTGTGGATCATTACGCCCCAGTCGAGATGCTTATTAATGCCCTGAAGAGAGGCTTTAGGTAACGGCTTCGCATCCCCTTTTAATATCGATCTCAGAACATGAAATAACTCATCTTCAGTTTCAAAAAAAACTGGAGCATGTAGAAGCGGATGACGCAGATGTTCCGGGATCAGTTCCGTATAAGTTAATCCATCTGGTAAAACCGGATGACAGCCGCAATAAATAGCTTCCATTATCGCCGCGCAGAAAAATTCGTATTGGGCCGTCGATACTACAATATCAGCCTGATGAAGGAGTTTGCTATAAATCTCGAAATCCTCCACATACCCATAATGAATGATTCGATGTCCGTATCGATTCCACGCTTTCTCAAATTCAGCCGGTTTATCATGACGGTTATCTCCTGCTAATATGAGATCAAAACGATATCCTGCATCATCCAGCCGGTTCATCATTCTGAAAAATAAAGCGGGATCTTTATCAAACGACCATCGCTGATTCCAGACGATTACCGGATTCTTATTTTGTGACCGTGTATCCTTTTGATTATCAAAAGCTTTCAAATCGATGGCTGGATGAAGAATTGTACTTTTCTTCTGAATCAACTCTATGGTATCGAGATGTTGGTGATTTTTAGGAAAACGAGTTAGAAAATCGGGCAACGCCTCTATAAATGAATCAAAATGGAATTTTGAGGAAAAAATCAGGCGATCAGCCAATAAAGCACTTAAATAATTGATATAGCAATACGTCCAATCTCTTGTTTCATTCTCCGGAAGCGGCTGCGTCAACTGATTCTCATGCATATACAAAGCAATCGGAGTATGAGCAAAACGAGGATTGGTCAATGCGATAAAAGCCGATAAATCTGTCATACTACTGGCTAATATCAAATCGATGGGTACCTGAATCGACTCCGAATTCCGGGCCAGAGTTAGTGACCCGCCGTGCATCTGCCATTTCCAATATCGATCGGACATCGTTACCGAATAAAGGGAATGCTTTGAGTTTTTTTCAAGACCACGCAGAAAGGCTTTGTGATACCCACCCATAAACGGCTCTAACGCCAGAATATTCATAATCTCAATATTTTTTAACGAAATCGTGATTCAATCTCATCCAAAGGAAGATAAATAATTGTCGGACGATCAACAGGATCAAAATAGGGTTCATCGCAAGCAAAAAGCTGATCTATCAAGGTCTCCATTTCAACATCTGTCAACTTTTTACCTCTTGGAATGGCCGTTTTACTTGCCATCGCCAATGCCACTTTTTCCCGTGCTTTCAATTTTACTTTAGATGATAATTCCTGGTATTGCTCCAAGACGGATTCCAAAACATGTCGTTCGTCCCCCATTTTTATATCGGCAGGCACGCCTAATACCATGGCCGTGTTTCCGCTTAATAATTGGATATTAAAACCCATTTTTTGAATGATCGGATGCAATTCTTTTAGCAACGTATAATCGGAAGCCGAAAACTCTATCGTTTGAGGGAATAATAACTGCTGGGTACTGGGTAAACCCGATTCAGAAGCCTGCAAAGCTTTTTCATAAATAATTCTCTTATGCGCGGCATGCTGATCTATGATAAATAAACCGGTTAACGTTTGAGAGATAATATAACGGTCGTGCAACTGCCAAAATCCGCGACCTTTATCATATTCAGGTTTCGGATTATCAGACAGATTTTTTCCAAACTCTGTTTTATTTTTTACAGCATCATCATTTTTCGAATCAAAGCCACCATAAAGTTCTTTCGTTATGGTAGGATCACCTTTCGATTTTTCACGGAAGTTAATACGTGATGGAAAACGCACCGGCTCTCCTTGTAATCGCCCCACATTTCTGGATTGATTCTGTTTATGAAAAGAGAATCCCGACTCAAAATCATTAAATGGTTGTTTATTGGGAGCATTATTTTGCTCAATCGTGGGAACGTTAAAACGCTCATTTAATGCTTTTTTAACAATTGATCGGGTAAATGCCGTAACACTTCGCTCATCACCAAATTTTACTTCGAGCTTACTTGGATGCACATTAACGTCGACATCATTCGGATCAATTTCAAAAAACAGGGCAAAGAAAGGATATTCATTTGTTTGTATCCATTGTCTATATATGCTAAGCACTATGTGCAGCAAATAGCGATGATAAAACGGCCTGTTATTTACAAAAAAGAATTGTTCTCCCCTGTTTTTCTTCGCCAATTTAGGATCAATGAGATACCCTGAGACATTTACGTAACTTGTATTTTCTTCTGCGGGAATTAAACTCGCTTTATAAGATTTACCAAATATTTCAACAATTCTATGATCAAGTCTTTGAGCAGGCAGATTATATACGATATCGGTATCTGCTATAAGTTCAAATGATATATCCGTATTGGCCAAAGCAGCTTGCTGAAACGTCAGTAATATATGGCGAAATTCCGTCGCATCCGTTTTCAGGAATGCCCGTCTCGCCGGTACGTTGTAAAATAGATTACGTACGGCTACCGATGTACCGTTATCGGTCGCAACCGGATCAAAACGTTTAATCTGATTGCCCCAAATTTCATATTCGTAACCAGTCTCATCCTGAACCCTCTTCGTCTTTAATGTCACTTGAGCTACTGAAGAGATCGAAGCCATGGCTTCTCCCCTGAAACCCATAGTTTGAATATTGAAAAGATCTTCTACTTTATGAATTTTAGACGTAGCATGCCTTAAAAAGCATAATGGAATGTCTTCTTTTGGCATTCCACAGCCGTTATCGATAACCTGAATAAGCGTACGTCCCGCATTTAGGATGATAACCTTAATTTGATCGGCACCCGAATCAATGGCATTATCCAATAATTCTTTAACCACAGAACTTGGCCTTTGAATAACTTCGCCTGCGGCTATTTTATTCGATAAATCCTGAGGGAGTTGTTTTATTAAGCCTTCGCGCGTTTCTTTTTCCTTGTTCAATACACCCTAATTAATAATTTAACTATTTCTAAGCTTTTACTGATTGCTGGTCTTTATATTAACCAAGATGTAATATAATCCAAAAAGCCAAAAAGAGCAGTGCCGCATAAATTGCTATAGAACGGACTTGCCCGCGATGTGTTTTGCGCTCAAACTTAATATTTTCTAAATCTCGTCGCTCTTTTTCCGGTTTGTAATATCTCGGTTGATAATCAAACCTTTTATGTTTTGGTGTTTTTCCAACAAGTGGTCGTAACTTCATAATCGAAAATCCTTTAATAACCTTTTCCTGCTTTTACGACAAGGTTATGTTCATATTTCTTACATATTAATATAGATATTAGAAATGGCGGAATAAAGTATTTAACTGTTTATTTAGGTACTAATCCAAAACCATCCACATATCTATTTATAAAACGTGTATCTAATTATAATTATTACATTTATTAAAACTTACTAAATATACGAATCAGACACAGGTCCAATTTATAATAGTAGACTCTATCAAATAGCTTATCATGTTAAAAAATTAGCTGATAATTTCTTTTTCTTTTTTGTTTATTTAAACGGATTTTACGTGCGATAAGTGTTCAATTTTACTATTATGGTAGCGATATAAAAACTTAACATCATCAATTATAAAAGAGTATGTCTTATAATAAAATTACTCCCCCAGCTAAGGGGAAAAAAATAACAACAAATGAAGACGGTTCATTAAATGTACCCGATAATCCCGTAATTCCATACATCGAGGGCGACGGTATTGGTGTGGATATCACACCCGCAATGAGATATGTTTTGGATAACGCCGTTGCTAAAGCGTATAACGGGAAAAAAAGTATTGAATGGTTCGAAATCTATGCAGGAGAGAAATCGGTATCTTTTTATGGAGAAAATGAATGGCTCCCGGAAGATACCCTTCAGGCCATTAAAGATTACCATGTAGCCATTAAAGGACCTTTAACTACTCCTGTTGGTGGCGGAATAAGAAGCTTGAATGTTGCCTTGAGACAAAAACTGGACTTGTACGCCTGTGTTCGTCCGGTTCGTTATTTCAATGGCACACCAAGCCCGGTTAAAAAACCGGAACTGACCGATATGGTTATTTACCGTGAAAATACAGAAGACATTTATGCCGGAATCGAGTTTCAAAATGGAACAGCAGAAAATGATAAATTCAAAAATTTTCTGCTTAATGAAATGAATGTCGATAAAGTTCGTTTTCCGGATTCTTCCTCTTTTGGTATAAAACCGGTATCAGAGGAAGGTACCAAGCGCTTAGTTCGTTCCGCTATCAATTACGCCATCGAGACTAATCGTAAGAGCGTAACTTTAGTGCATAAAGGAAACATTATGAAGTTTACCGAAGGTAGCTTCAAGAATTGGGGTTATGAACTCGCCAAGGAAGAATTTGATGCCGAAGAACTCGACGGCGGACCATGGTGCAAATTGCCAAATGGCATTATCATTAAAGATGTAATTGCCGATGCTTTCTTGCAGCAAATCCTTACACGTCCTGCCGAATACGATGTAATCGCTACCTTGAATCTGAATGGTGATTATATTTCTGACGCTCTTGCCGCATGTGTTGGGGGTATCGGAATCGCACCGGGTGCCAATATTAATTATACCAATGGCTACGCTTTATTTGAAGCAACACACGGAACCGCACCAAAATATGCTGGTCAGGATAAAGTAAATCCGGGTTCACTTATTTTGTCTGGTGTCATGATGTTGCGTTATATGGGCTGGAATGAAGCCGCAGAACTTATTGATAAAGGAATTGAAGCATCCATTCAACAAAAACAAGTCACTTACGATTTTGAACGTTTGATGGAAGGAGCTACTTTACTGAAATGTTCAGAATTTGGGCATAAGATCGTAGAGAATATGGATTAGTATTCATTAAAACTTTTCAATTGATTTAAGGAGGCGTGCTTAAACGTCTCCTTTTTTATTATGAGAAGGCTTTGCAAAACCAGGGATTTTGTTCAATATCAAAGCCTGAGCGACTTCGGAACCGCAGCATCCCGAACGCTCCTAAAATCCGC
>Ga0102956_1000201_pt1 | contig 20672 bp, 18 predicted proteins | sample SalPonF2_A_D2_MG_FD_84515 | JGI IMG/M metagenome (GOLD analysis project Ga0102956, IMG submission 84515) | Salt pond soil microbial communities from South San Francisco under conditions of wetland restoration - Salt Pond MetaG SF2_A_D2_MG ...
GATACAACCTTTACCTCGTGTTCGATGCCAAGTGATTCGAGGGCGGCTGCGGCTCGCGACATGGTTGCCCAATCCGACCGCGAACCCATGATGATTCCAACTAATGCGCTCATCGGATCATTCTACTGGTTTGGCGTTGTGATTTGCAGTCTGCATCAACTCGTTGATTTGTCTGAATAACGCGCGCTTCGGTTTCTTGTCGCCCGGATTGCGCCGGGCGTCGAATACGAGCTCTGTTATAGCGTCGAGGTTGGCATCTGGGAATTGGTCTTTCAATTCGGCCAGCACGGGGTCCCCTTCCGCGAGCAACCTGTCGCGCCACGATTCAACCGCATGCAATTGAACGGTGGCTCGCCTTCCGGGCTCACGCAGACGCTCGAGCTTTTCCACGATAGGCTGCGGATCGATGTCGCGCATCAGCTTGCCTACAAGCTGCTTCTGCCGCCTTAACGCGCCGAACTGATGCATCCCGCGCGCCGCTTCTATCGCGTCGATCAGCGTGTCGGGCAGTTCGAACAGGGCGAGTTTATCGGCTTTGAGTGCGATCAGTTCCTCGCCGAGCTTCTTCGCCGCCAGCGCATCGCGTTTGCGTTGAGACTTGCTTCTCTCGTCGCGGCTCACGGCAGAATTTCGTCCAGCTTCGTGATCAGCCGCTCGATTTCGGCGGCATCGTTATAATGAGCAAGCGACACCCGGACAACGCCGTCGCGCTCGCGCAGGCCTAACGCATCGATCAGGCGCGGTGCGTAGAAGTCGCCCCAGCGGATGCCAATGCGGTGCAGGTCGAGCTGTGACGGGATCGCGGAAGACGGTACACCGTCAACGGCGAACGATGCGGTTGGCAGCCGCAACTCGGGATCGGCGGTTCTTTCGCCGTAAACAGTGACGCCGCGGCGCTCGTGCAGAAAGTCCAGCAGCGGAGCCAACAGACGGGTTTCATGACCGGCGATCAGCGAGTAGGCAAGCTCCAGCGGCGCACCGTCCTCTGTGCCGCCATGGTGGGTCGATAGCACTTCGATGTAGTCCATGACCCCCAGCGTCGCGTAGCCCAGTTCGTACGGATAGGCGCCCGGCATCAGGCTCCACGGCAGATCGCCATCGGCAAAGAACTGGTGATTGATGTTGCTGAGCCCGGCCAGTGCTGCGCGCTTTCCGTACATCACGGCGACATGCGGTCCGAATACCTTGTACAGGCTGAAGGTGTAGTAGTCGACGTCCGAGCCGACCACATCCGGGAGACGGTGCGGGGCGTACGCGACCGCATCCACGCAGATTCGGGCGCCACTGCTGTGTACCATCCGAGTGACTTCGCGCAGCGGCAGGATCGTTCCGAGCACGTTGCTGGTCTGGGTGACGCAGACCAGGCGTGTGCGCGAATTGAGCAGCGGCTCCAGTTCGTCCGGTTCCAGCCGCAGCGTGTCCTGATTCAGACGCCATTCGCGCACGCCGATGCCGTGGCCAGCGAGACGTCGCCACGGACTGTTATTCGCCTCGTGATCGGTATCGGTGACGACAATTTCGTCGCCCGGCTGGAGTTGCGGGCTAATCGACCGCGCCAGGCGCTGTAACAATTCGCTGGTGGATGCGGCCCATATGATCTGGGACGAGTCGATGTTGCTGCCGTCGCCCGCGTCCATCAGGCTGGCCACGGCGCGGGTCGCTCGTTCGAGTCCCGCCGTCGCATCCTGAGAAACCGCATAGCTTGCGCCGAGCTGTACCGGCCACCGCCGCATGTATTCGCTTACCCGATCGATCACGTTGACCGCCGGCAGCGTGCCGCCCGCGTTGTCGAAAAACGCCCACCCCGATTCCAGCCCGGGAAACTGCTGGCGCACCCAATCTATGTCCAATTCCCGAATCCCTCCGATCATGCGTTTTCCCCGGCGCAGGCCTCGCGCACACGGGCGATCGCGCGCGCCGCGTTTTCGTGGACCAATAGAATGATCAGGTCGTCCGGCTGCAACCAGTCGAGGGCAGCCTCGATGGCGCTGATTTCGTCGGCGGTGACGTCGATGTGCGCAGGGTCCGCACCGGCATCAAGCAGTGCGCCACGCAATATGGAAATGACTTCGCCCGGTGCACGACCGCGGGCGTACTCAGCCATTTCCTTCAGCAGGATACGATCCGGTCGCAACGACCATGCCGCGCTCGCGAGATCACGCATCGCGACATCGCTGCGATCGCCGGCCTGCCCCAGAACCAGCAGCCGGCGTTTCGCCGGCAGTGCCGCAGCAAGATCCGCGATGGCCGCGACACCGTGCGGGTTGTGCGCAAAGTCGACGATTACGGTCGCGCCCCGCAACGCGAAGACGTTCAAACGGCCGCGGTTGTCATTCGGCTGCATGGTGCGCAGGCCCCGCGCAATGGCATCGTCGTCGATGCCGAGGGCATGACACAACGCGGCGGCGGCCAGCGCATTCGCGACATTGTGAGCTGCGGCGCCACCGAGCGTCAGCGGTACGTCATTAATTGCTATGACCGGAATCTTCCGGCCCGAGTCGTAGCGGACTATCTGACCGTCCTCGCAGGTGAGCCCCGGGCCGCCACCGGCCAGGTGTCCCCGCAGAAACCGGTCGGCGCTGTCGCGACCGAACCAGTACGGCTGTTGATCGTACGACTGTGCCAGCCTGCGCAAAATCGGGTCTTCCGCATTGAGGATCAATGTCCCGTCGGCATCCAGCGCGCGCGTTACTATCCATTTGATCCCGGCCAGTTCCTCGAGGTTGCCAACTCCGAATTCGCCGAGATGATCGGCAGCGATATTGGTAATTACCGCGGCGTCGGCCCGGGTCACGCCGAGCCCACGACGCTGCATGCCGCCGCGCGCGGTTTCGAGAATTGCAGCGGTCACGCGTGTATCGCGCAGCACGCTGCGCGCACCGCCGGGACCGGAATAGTCGCCGGCATCGAGACGTTCCGCGTTGATCCAGATGCCGTCGGTTGTGGATACGCCCGCACAGTGTCCGGCGGCACGTGCTATTGACGCGCACAGGCGCACGGTTGTGGTTTTGCCGTTGGTGCCGGTGACCAGTCCGATTGGAATCCGCCCGAATCGCGACCACTCGAGCGTGGCGGGATCGGGCAAGTCACTCACCGGCCAGGTCTGGCTGCGCTCGCCCAATCCAAGGGAAACCTCGTCATCGTCGCTCAGCATCGGCGTGTTGTTTTCAACCGCCGCACGGGCCAGGGCAAGCAGGGCCGGTTTTGCCTCGTTGGCGATGGCGTCACGAACGCGCGCAAGCTCGGCCTCGTCCGCCTCCGGGTCCCGAGTCTCCGCGGTTGCTCTCTGCAGTGCCAGCTCGTTCAGTTCCGTGGCGGCATACAGGGCGTCCATGGGTGCGGTAAACGCGAGGCTTACACCATCGACGACCTCTCGCACCGACGTCGTCGAGTCGGTCCAGCCGACGGCGTCAAGCAGCACTCGCACTTCGGTCTGCCAGCGCGGCACCAGTTCCGCAATCTCGGTTGCGTCCAGTCGCACGTCGATGACCGCACCCGGCAGGTCGCCGAGCGCGCTGGGACCGGTCAGTCTGCGCGAGTCAAATAGTTCAGCCATGGCCGTGGCCGCGATTCATGCCCGTCGCCGCATCAATCTGATTCCTCGCGGGCGATCCGCACCCCGCGTTCGTCACGGATCAGTTGCACGTCTTCGCCGAGGCTGAACTGGTCGGCCAGAGACGGCAGTTTGAAAGTACTTGTCTTGGTATTTTCCTCGCTGCCGCGTTCGCTGGAAAAATAGATGATCTGTTTCCAGGTGCGTTTGATCGTGTCGCCGAAAACAACGACCAGATCGCCGGGTTTCGCCATTTCCAGCGCGGCGTTTGTGGCCTGCTGTTCGTCAGCAATCATATCGATGGCTGATTCGCTTACCCCTTCGGCGAGCAGCGCGTCTTTCAGCATCCGTGGCACTTCGTCACGATCGCGTCCGCGAGGGTTGTCATCGCTGCGGCAAATGTAATGATCGAAATGGCCGGCTGCGAGCGTGCCGATTTCGGCGATGTCCTGGTCGCGCCGATCACCCGGTCCCGCCAGAACCAGGATCCGCCTGCCTTTGACTTCAAGGCGATCGACCAGATCGCACATTGCGCCGACCGCTGCAGGGTTGTGCGCATAGTCGAGAATGACCTTGAACGGATGTTCATCGAACACGTTCAGTCGTCCCGGAGCCTGGAAGAAATTGGTATTGAATGTTTGCAGGCCGTGGCGGACGTTTTCGAGATTGATGCCCATGCTGTAGGCCAGTGCGGCGGCGAACATCGCGTTTTGCACATTGTGCAATGCTCGTCCCTCGATCGTTGCCGGGATGACATGGGTCCATAGCAGTGGCATGTGATGACCGTCGTCATAGATCGTGATCATGTGGCCGTTGATGCCTTCTTCCAGCACGACCGCCCGGCCCCCGGCACGAATGTGTTCGCGGACCAGGGCATGGTGCGGATTCATCGTTGCGTAGCAAATTGTCTCCGCCTCGGTATGGTCGGCCATCTCGAGGCTGAGCTTGTCGTCGGCGTTTAGTACGACGGCGTCCGTGGCAACCTCTATCGGCAGGCGTTTGATCGTCGCGAGTTCCTCCAGCGTCTCCACGCCACGCAGACCGAGATGGTCGGAGCTGATGTTCAGGCATGCGGCGACATTGCATGAACGAAAACCGAGGCCGCTACGCAGCATGCCGCCGCGCGCGGTTTCCAGAACCGCAGCATCGACTGACGGGTCGCGCAGGATAATGCGCGCGGAAACCGGTCCGGTCATGTCGCCCTCGACACTCAGCTGACCGTCGATATAGACGCCGTCGGTGGAGGACAGGCCGACCGTGTACCCGGCCATCTTCATGATGTGGGCAAGCATGCGCGATGTCGTGGTCTTGCCGTTGGTACCGGTAATTGCTGCGATCGGGATCGTTGCCGGTGTGCCCTCAGGGAAAAGCATCTCGATAACCGGGCCGGCAACGTCGCGTGGCTCGCCTTCGCTCGGTGCGACGTGCATACGAAAACCGGGACCGGCGTTGATCTCGCAAATAGCGCCTCCGGTGTCGCGATAGGAGTCGGCAATGTCGGTGGTCAGAAAATCGACACCGCCGACATCCAGACCGATCGCGGCAATGGCGCGCTCGGCCATCTGTTTGTTGTCTGGATGCATGACGTCGGTGACGTCGATCGCGGTGCCGCCGGTGGAGAGATTGGCGGTCGTACGCAGGTAGACGATCTCACCGGCTTCCGGCACTGTCGAACGGTCGTACGACATTTGCGCCAGCAGACGGTCGGCCTGGTGATCGAATTCGATGCGGGTCAGGACTTTTTCATGGCCGACACCTCGGCGCGGATCCTCGTTGACGATATCGACCAGTTCCTCGATCGTGTGGCGGCCATCGCCGACCACATGGCCGGGAACGCGTTTGGCGGCTGCCACGACCTTTCCTGCCACCACCAGTATGCGATGGTCGTAACCCTGGATATGGCTTTCGACCAGCACCGAGCGGCTGTGCTCGCGCGCTTTGTCGAATGCAACTTCGATTTCCTCCGGTGTGCGCAGATTGACCGATACACCGCGGCCATGATTACCGTCAAACGGTTTGATTACCACGGGGACCCCAATCCGTTCTGCGGCGCGGATGGCCTCGCGCGCGCTGCGAACCATTCGCTGGCTGGGCACCGGCAAGCCGAGGTCGCGCAATATCTCGTTGGTCTCTTCTTTGTCGGAGGCGAGATCGACCGCAATATTGCTGGTGTTGCCGGTCGTGGTCGCCTGAATGCGCTTCTGGTATTTGCCATGGCCAAGTTGCAGCAAGCTGTAGCGATTGAGCCGGATCCAGGGAATGCCGCGCGCATCAGCGGCGGCAGCGAGCGACGCCGTGGACGGTCCGAGTTCGCGGCGTTGCGCATACCGGATAAATGACTCCAGCTCGGCGGCGAAATCCCATTTTGCTTCGGGTGCATCCTCCGGCTGGAGGTTTTTCGGCAGTAAATAGTGGAGCAAGGAAAGCGACAGGCGGCTCGCTTCGCGGCCGACCGCCTCGTCCTTGTATTGAAATACCATGTTGTACTCGCCGGGAGTTTCGGTCGACCTCGTCCGCCCGAAACTCACATCCGAACCGGCGACATTCTGTAACTCTAGTGCGACATGTTCCATGACATGGCCGAGCCAGGTGCCCTCATCTTCACGCATCCGCCGCACAAAGCCGCCCGCCTTATCGTAAGAGCAGGTGTGTTCGTGAAGGCCAGGCAACGCGCTCAATAACCCGCCGATAAAGTCCTCGCCGAGCCGTGCAGTTGGCCAGTCCTCGAGTTTGCCCAGCTGCAGCACATGGCGAATTACCGGGAAGTGGGCGTACGGGTTAGGACCAACGTAAACGTTTGTCGATATGATTTTCATGGCGTCGTTCCTTGCGGCGGCCGTTTCAGGAGGCGCTGGCTTTGCGCGTGGTGAGATCGAATCGTCCTCCGGCAACCAGGATATGCATTTTTATTCCTATCAGGCTTACCGGTTCGTCACGATGCGACGAATCCATCGACGAGAATTCCAGATTGGAAGGATCCACGATCGAGATGCCGCCGCTGCCAACAACTTCCAGATGGTCTTTCGAGTCGATGAATGCAGCGGTGTCTTCGTCCAGACCAATACCGATCGCGAACGGGTTGTAGGCCAGCGCGGTCAGCAGGCGGCCGAGACGATCGCGCTCGCGAAAGTGCTGGTCGACGATAATCCGATTGGAAAGACCGAGTCCCGGAGCGAGCGTCACCATGTTGGGGCTCGGGGTGCTGCCCTCGCGGCCGCCGGCGATCATATGCTCGGGGATAAACGCGGCGCCCGCGGATGTTCCGGCCACGTGCATGCCGTCGGCATTACGCCGCCGCAGCGTTTGCGCCACCTTGGTGCCGCCAAGAGTCGTGGATAGCCGTAACTGGTTACCGCCGGTCAGAAACGCGCCGCTCGCTTCGCCCAGATATTCGATATCTCTCGCATTCTCGCAATCGCGGCGGCTGTTGTAGTCGAGTACGCGCGTTTCGCCCGCGCCCATTTTTCTGAACAGCCTGCGGTAACGACTGCCGGTGTCGGAGAGTTCCGACGCGGTCGGGATCACTGCGATCCGGGCGTCGCGGCCACCGCATATCGACACGAAACGGCTGAGGATATCCGCGTCCCGCATCTTCTCCTCGGCGCCGCCGATCGGGACGATATAGCCGCGTTCTGAAATGTCGCTGCCGGGTGAGGGCGCCATTATTGTTCTCCTTCGAAACGGCCACGGCGCTGCAATTTGCCATCGCGCAGATGCCAGCAACCGCGAGCCATCACATCGTTGATACGAAAATTCTGATCGAGGCTTACCAGGTCAGCGTCGGCACCGACCCGGATTTGCCCCTTTTGCGTCAAGCGTAGCAGCCTCGCCACATTGCGGCTGAACGGAGCGACGGCCAGTTCGGGAGCAACGCCGGACCCCAGCAGATCCGCGAGAGTCTCCGCCAGAGCGCCAGGGTCGCCGATATCCATTCGCAGCATCCGCCCCTCGGCATCGAATTCGGGAAGGCACCCGCCGCCATCAGAGCTGACGGTGACGCGCTCGGCTGGCGCGGCGCTTTCGAGGTGACGTTTTACGGCCTCTGCGGCGCCCCATGCATCCTCGTCCTCGCCGACGGGGAAGGCGGTGATATCGACGCAACAGCCGCGCCCGGCCAGATCTAGAGCCTCTTCGAACAGCGCCTTGCGGCGGTTGACATGAGTCGGATTGAAAACCCGCGGCGGCAACTCGCTGGTAGCGATTGCATCGCGCACCAGTTGCATGCCGCGACTGCCGTCACCCAGGTGCAAATGCACGATTCCCGCCTTGCCGGTTATCAAGCCCGCGACATGCGCTTCGGATGCGATCCGCAGCAGTTCGTCGAGCGTTGGCTGGCTGGACCGGTGATCGCTGATGGCCAGCTCGCCGACACCGATAATCGGGTCCACGAACACAATGTCGTCGCGCACACTGCCTGTCAGCGTGGCGACCGGCACGTGATAGCCGCCGCTGTAACACCACGCGCTGATACCTTCTTCGCGCAGCCCAAGGCACTGGGCTACGAGTTCCCGGGTATGGCGGGTGCAGTCGTCGGTTCCCAACACGCCGATGACCGTGGTTACGCCGGCCCGAGTGAAGCGCGAAAGCGCCAGCGGTGGAACTCGACTGGCGAATCCCGATTCGCCACCACCGCCGCCAATATGGGCGTGCCCATCGATGAGACCGGGAATGACCATGCGGCCTTCCATATCGACGACCGTGGTCTCGATGCCAAGCGGTTTGTCGAGCCCCGGCCCGATCGCGGCGAGCGAGCCGAAGGCCGCCAGGATGTCGCAAACGCCGCGTTCCTCCGGGGCGAAAACCCGCGCGTTTTTTATCAGTTGGAACATTCGTTTTTGCCGGGGACGGTAAACCGGTCATGTTATCACGAGCATACGGCGATCCGGGTCTGTTGCGGCCCGGCCGACCATGTCCCCGGTAGGGTAGAATCGCCGTTTCGCCAGCCAACCGATGCCACTAATGAAACAGAACCCCTCAGATGAAATGCTCGCTTCGGACGAGCGCCTCAGAACCGTTGTCGCGCGCGTGCTCGATCGAGCCGCTGCAAAAGGCGCGAGCGCTGCCGAGGCGGGCGCCAACCTCGATACCGGCCTGTCGGTAAACGTCAGGCTCGGCGAAGTCGAGACCATCGAGTACCAGCGCGATCGAGGGCTCGGTGTGACCGTGTATTTTGGCAACTGCAAGGGCTCGGCCTCGAGCGCCGACCTGAGTGAGGCTGCGATTGTGGAAACCGTCGACAAGGCCTGCAGCATTGCAAGTTTCACTGCGGCCGACGACTGCGCGGGTCTGGCAGATGCCGAATTGATGGCGGACGCGGTTCCCGAACTCGACCTCTATCACCCGTGGGAACTCACGCCGGATGCGGCGATAGAGCAAGCGCAGCGGTGCGAGGCCGCTGCGCTCGATCTCGACCAGCGCCTCAATAACTCCGAGGGGTCCTCTGTGGCGACCCACGCCAATCTGCATGTCTACGGAAATTCCCACGGATTTCTCGGTGCCTACCCGAGCACCAGTCACAGTGTGAGTTGCGCGGTGCTGGGTCAGGACGAAAACGGCATGCAGCGGGATTACTGGTATACGTCAGCGCGGGATTTCGCCGAATTGCGGCCGGCGGAGGAGGTTGGCCGGGTAGCGGGAGAGCGCGCACTGGCGCGGCTTGGTTCGCGCCAGGTCGATACCTGCCGGGTTCCGGTCGTGTTTCCGCCCGAGCTCGCCCGCGGACTGGTCGGGCATTTCGTGTCCGCAATTCGCGGCGCGAGCCAGTACCGGCGCGCCTCTTTCCTGCTGGAAGCGGCCGGGAAAAGGATTTTTCCGGCATTCATATCAATGACCGAGTATCCGCACCTGCAACGGGCCATGGGCAGTGCGCCGTTCGACGGCGAGGGCGTGGCGACCGCCGACCGGGTGCTGGTGGACGAAGGGGTTCTGACCGGATACGTATTGTCGAGCTACTCGGCGCGCAAGCTCGGTTTGCAGACAACCGGCAATGCAGGTGGCGTCCACAATCTGACCGTGACGGGCGGTGACGAGGATCTGCGATCGGTAATCGCAGGCATCGACAAGGGCCTGTTGCTGCGCGAGCTGATCGGTCAGGGGGTGAACGGCGTGACGGGTGACTACTCGCGCGGTGCGGCCGGTTTCTGGATTGAGAACGGAGAGATCCAGTTCCCCGTGCACGAGATCACCATTGCCGGAAACCTGTTGGATATGTTCCAGAACATCGAGGTTGCGGGGGCCGATCTCGATTGTCGCGGCGGGATTCGCTGCGGATCGATTCTCGTCGGCGAAATGACCCTCGCCGGTCAGTGACAAGCGTTACCTAGGCCGGGAGCTCGGCCGGGTTTTTTTCGGTCTCGTCGGCAGCGTCAACGAGATCACGCAAATTACGCCCGTCCAGCTGCGCTTGGATTGCCGAATCGAGATCTCGCATGACTTCCACGGCCGGCTGCAGTTGCAAGCTGGCATATGTGGCGTTGAGTGCCTCCGTACCGCGGACAGCGGCCGTGATCTCCTCGAGCCCGATGCGGTCGAGCGAGCGCCCTGGCAGGAAACGCTCGTCTTCCGTAACGCGCAGCAGCCCGGTGTTCTCCAGCTGTTTGAGTACACGTTCGAGCGTTAACGCGGGCAGGCCGATCTCCGACGCAAGGTCGTTGGTATTCCAGCCCTTGCCGCCGCGAATAAAATCTCGCGCGACCATCAACATGACGCCAAGGGCGAGGCCTTCGCGGCCGCGGTTGGACAGGCGCACATCGACGTGACCCGGGCGCAGCGTTTCCGGGTGCTGCCGGTAGTACGAGAGCTGAGCGCCGATCAGCAGGATCAACCAGTTCAGATAAAGCCAGATCAACGCAACGATACCGATCGCGAAACCCGCATAAATCTGGTTATTGCGGGCGGAGTTGGCCACGAAAGTGGCGAAAAATGCACCGGTCGCGCCCCACAGAAAACCCGCGGTCACCCCGCCGAACAACGCTGCGCTAAAGCGCACGCGAGTATTGGGAATAAACATGTATAGGAAGGTAAATACGGTGATGACGACGATATACGGCATCATCGTCCCTATCAGCACTATTGCATGGCCGAATGGTTGCACCTGACTGAGCGCCTGAACCAGCGCGTGGTTCTGCATCGAGCCGAGCAGCGTGATCGCGGTGACCATCAACGCCGGGCCAACCAGCAGCACGCTGAGATACTCGCTGAAACGGCGACCGAGGCTGCGCGGCTTGCTCACCTGCCACACATAGTTGAACGCTTCCTCGATCTTCTGAATCATCGACAGCACCGTGTACAGGAAAAACACCAGGCCGACGGTACCGAGTGCACCGGAGCGGGTGTTGTCGACAAAGCCGATGATCTTGTCGACGATTTCACGGGCCCGCTGTTCGCCGCCGAGCGGTTCGAGAAACGGCACCATCATGTCTTCGAGGCGCAGGTGGAAATTGAATGCGGTGAGCAGGGCAAAGCTGATTGCAAGTAAAGGCACTACCGAGAGCAGCGTGGTGTAGACGAGGCTCATCGCGCGCAACGTCAGTTGTCCGCTGAAGAAGTCGCGGATCAGCGCATACAGGTAGCGCAGGCCACGCACACCCAGTGCAGTAAGGCTGCGGCCCTGGTCCCAGCGGTGGTCCCAGAGAAATACGTCAAATTTTTCGCTCAGGTCGGGAAACATATTTGTCCGCAGCGTGCAGCCCGGATGTGGCCGGCCATGCACATGGATTGTACAGTTAGCGACTCTAACGCGTGAGCCGCCCCGCAATGATTGCCGGATCATACCCCGAACGGATCGTTTGTCTTACCGAAGAGACCACAGAAACGCTTTATTTGTTGGGCGAAGAGCGGCGCATTGTCGGCATTTCCGGTTTTACCGTCAGGCCGCCGCGTGCGCGGCGGGAGAAACCCAGGGTCTCGGCGTTTCTGAGCGCGAAAATCGACAAGATCCTCGCGCTGGAACCCGATCTGGTGCTCGGTTTTTCCGACCTTCAGGCCGAAATCGCTGCCGAACTGGTGCGTCATGGCCTCGAAGTACATGTATTCAATCACCGCAGCGTGGCGGAGATTTTCCGAATGATACGGGTACTCGGCGGAATGATCGGTTGCAGCGACAAGACCGAGGCACTGGTCAGCGATCTGGAGCGCGGGCTCGATACGCTCGCGGAGCGGGCGAGTCGACTGTCGCGCCGGCCGAAAGTGTATTTCGAAGAGTGGGACGACCCGCTGATCAGCGCGATCTCGTGGGTCTCAGAACTCGTCGGCATTGCCGGCGGCAATGACTGTTTTCCGGAGCTCGCCTCGGAGGCGCTCGGCAAGAACAGGATTATTGCCGACCCGGGCGAGGTAATCCGGCGCAATCCGGACATTATTGTCGGCTCATGGTGCGGCAAGAAATTCGCGCCGCGGAAAGTGAAAGAGCGCGCCGGCTGGGATGCGATCGCCGCGGTGCGTGACAACCAACTCCACGAAATCAAATCGCCACTCATTCTGCAGCCGGGACCGGCCGCGTTGACCGATGGCGTCGAGTCGCTGCACCGTATTTTTGCCGCCTGGGACGGACGCAACCCCTCAACCCGTGAGTAGCGTCAGGGCCTCGCGATATTTTTCGGCTGTTTTAGTGATGATCTCCGGTGGCAGATTGGGGCCTGGCGCCTGCTTGTTCCAGTCCAGCGTTTCGAGGTAATCGCGAACGAACTGCTTGTCATAGCTTGGCGGGCTGCTGCCGGGGCGGTACTGGTCGGCCGGCCAGAAACGCGAGGAGTCCGGGGTCAGTGCCTCGTCGATCAGGATCAGCTCGCCATGCACGTCGAGCCCCATTTCGAACTTGGTATCGGCGATGATGATGCCGCGTTCGCGCGCATAATCCGAAGCGAACCCGTAAAGATCGAGAGCGGCGTCGCGCATCCGGTTGGCATTTGCAGCGCCGATCGCGGCGGAAGCTTCTTCGAAGCTGATATTTTCGTCGTGATCGCCGACGGCCGCCTTTGTGGCCGGAGTGAATATTGCCTGTTCGAGGCGGTCTGCAAGGTGCAGGCCTGGCGGTAATTCAATGCCGCAGACAACACCGGATTGCTGGTAGTCTTTCCAACCCGAGCCAATGATGTAGCCGCGCACGACGGCTTCAATGGGCAGCGCATCCAGTCTTTTGACCACCATCGATCGTCCTGCTGCCTGGCGTCTTTCCCCGGCATCGGTGAGGACGTCTTCGATAGCTATGTCGAGGCAGTGGTTGGGTACGATATGCGCAGTACGATCGAACCAGAACTGCGAGATCGCGGTCAGTACCTGGCCTTTGCCGGGGATCGGGTCGGGCAGCACGACATCGAACGCGGAAAGCCGGTCGCTGGCGACGATAAGCATGGTATCCGCATCGATCGCGTAGACATCGCGGACCTTGCCACGATGGATCAGTTCCAGGCTTTCAATGGTCGACTCGAACAATGGTTGAGCGCTGGACATCAGTTTTTCCTTTGATTTCGACGCTGCGGAGAATCGGATCGCCGCATACGCAACTGGTAACATAGCCGCTGTCTCGGGGCAGGGTCCCGACCGAGCGCGAATTGTTGCAGTGGTATCCACAGCCGTCAATTTGCTGCCGTCTTTTTGAGATTGCCGCCGGAGGACAGCTTGAACACACTCGGAAAGCTGATTGGCGGGCTTGGGGGGTTGATATTCCTCGGCCCGGTCGGCGGCGTCGTCGGCGTAATACTCGGTCATCAGTACGACCGCGGCGCTGCGGAGTCACGCGCTCGCGTGGGTCGGTCCGGTCGCGGTGGCCAGCGCAGCGCTCGCGTGGGTCAGCAGTTCTTCGATACGACATTTGCGGTTATGGGGCATATTGCCAAGGCCGATGGACGGGTGTCCGAGAACGAAATCCGGGCGGCGCGTGCATTGATGCACCAGATGCAACTCCGTCCAGAGCAGGTTCAGCGCGCCATTGCCCAGTTCAATGACGGCAAACGCCGCGAGTACGCACTGGACGATGCGCTGCAGCGATTGCGCCACGAGTGTGGCGGACGCCGCGAGTTGTGCCGCGCGTTCGTCGATATGCAACTGCGCGCGGCACTCGCGGACGGACAGATCCACAAAGACGTTCGGGGGCTGTTGTGGCGCGTGGCGCGGGCGCTCGATATATCCCGGGTCGAATTTGCGCAGATCGAAGCAATGGCGCGGGCCCATCAGGCGTTTGCCGGCGGGCAGCAGGTGCCACAGCGCCGCGATGCGCTGAAACAGGCCTACAAAGTGCTCGGCGTCGAAGAATCAGCCAGCGACCCGGAGGTCAAAAAGGCTTATCGGAGGCTGATGAATCAGCATCATCCGGACAAACTGGTCGCGCGCGGGCTTCCCGAGTCGATGCTGTCGGTTGCCGAGGAAAAGACGCGCGAGATACGCGGTGCTTACGAAACGATTCGCGACGTGCGCCAGATCAAGTGAGTGCCGTAGCTGCGCCACGGCGCAGGCTTCGGTAGAGTTTCAGTCCGACCCCTTACGGAACCGACCCGATGCAGGAATTTCTGATAGCGCCCTCGATTCTCTCCGCGGATTTTGCGCGCCTTGGCGAGGAGGTGGATGCGGTACTCGCCGCCGGCGCCGACATCGTCCATTTCGACGTGATGGACAACCATTACGTGCCCAATCTGACGATTGGCCCGCTGGTATGCGAGGCGCTGCGCCGCCACGGCGTCACCGCGGATATCGATGTCCACCTTATGGTCAGCCCGGTCGATCGGCTGATTCCGGATTTCGCCAGTGCCGGCGCCAACTACATTACGTTTCACCCCGAGGCGAGCGGGCACGTGGATCGCAGCCTGCAGTTGATCCGCGACAATGGCTGCAAGGCCGGCCTGGTGTTTAACCCGGCGACACCGCTCGACTGGCTGGAATACGTGATCGACAAGGTCGATATGATCCTGATCATGTCGGTCAACCCCGGGTTTGGCGGGCAGAGCTTTATCCGCTCGGCGCTCGACAAGCTGCGCCGCGCGCGCGAGCTGATAGATGCCAGCGGCCGCAATATCAGGCTCGAGGTGGACGGTGGGGTCAAGGTGGGGAATATCGGCGAAATCGCCGCAGCCGGCGCAGACACGTTTGTCGCGGGCTCGGCAATTTTTGGCAGCGACGACTACGCCGCGACGATAGCCGCCATGCGCAAGGAGCTGGAAAAAACGCGGGTCTGAGCCCGCTTCGTCAGCCGGTTGGCCGAGCCGGTTTCAGGCCCGGCTTGCGGCGCGCACCGAACACGACAATCGTCTTGCCCTTTGCCGTGAGAAGCCCTTGTTCCTCAAGCACTTTAAGGACGCGCCCGGCCATCTCGCGCGAGCAGCCGACAAGCCGGCTCAGCTCCTGGCGGCTGACCTTTATTTGCATGCCGTCGGGGTGAGTCATCGCATCCGGCTCGTTGCACAGATCCATGATCGTGTGTGCGATACGGCCGGTCACGTCGACAAACGCAAGATCGCCGAGTTTGCGATTAGTGCGATTGAGACGGGTTGCGAGCTGAGTGGCGAGCTCGAAAATCAGCGCCGGACTCTCGTTCGACAACTGGCGGAAACGCGGGTAGGTCATTTCGGCGATTTCGCATTCGCCGCGGGTGCGAACCCAGGCGCTGCGCGTGGGACGCTCGTAGAAAAGCCCCATCTCGCCAAAAAATTCGCCTTTGTTCAGATACGACAGCACCATCTCGTTGCCGTCCTCGTCCTCGATCATGACCTCGACCGAACCGTCAACGATGTAATACAACGTATCAGGCAGGTCGCCCGCATGAATGACCACCGACTTCGGTGCAATCGTACGGATGCGACAGTAACTCAGGAATTTGCTGATCGCGGGGATATCCCCGTTGGCGTCGACCGCTTCTTGCATGCGACCCCCCAGTGCCGGTTCGCGTTATGTCAATGAGATGCCGTCTTTTATAACACAAAGCGGCGGCCCGCAAGTTGCGCCGGGCCAGTGGGCGTGCGGCGTGGCAGGGCCGTGGAGGTCAGACCGCTTCAGAACCAGTACGCTGACCGGGTCATGATGCGCGACGTCAAAGTCATTAGCCCGCGCACCGGCGCGGGCAATTCGGCGCCACCGGCCGCGCTGGCGGTCGCCCCATGTTTTTCCTCGTCCTCGCGCATTTGGCGGAGGATTGCGCGGCTGCGCTCGTCATCCTCGGGGAGACGTTCGAGGTGCTCATCAAGATGGTGTACGACCTGGCGTTCCGTCTCGGCAACAAAACCGAGGCTCCAGCGGTCGCCCGCAATCCCGGCGGCGGCTCCTATCGCAAAGGCGCCCGCATACCATAACGGCCCGAGCAGGCTCGGCCGGCTGCCGAGTTCCGCGAGTCGTTCCTCACACCACTTGAGATGTTCGAACTCCTCTTCCGCGGCCTCGTCCATGGCCGCGCGGACCTCGCCAAGCCGTGCCGTCGTCGACTGGCCATGATAAAGACCCTGCGCGGCCACCTCGCCGGCATGGTTGATCCGCATCAGCGCAGCGGCGTGGCGGCGTTCCTCCGCGGAGAGCTCGGTCTCGCCCCTGGCGGTGGCCGGATTGTCGCGCCCGGTCTTGCGGTCCACGGACAGCAGCGAGCGAAGTACGCGATCGACTTGGCTCACAAGTGCGTCAGGAAGATCTTTCGGTGGCGAGTTCATCATTGAGGCATTGTACCGATTGCCCCGCGCCGCGCCCACAATACCTTGCCGCAGGGTATGTCCAAGCGACCATCTCCGGCATGTTAAAACACTCGGCCTGCGGAAGCGGATGGTCGCAAAAAGGGCCGACCGGTGGGGTGATTGCGTAGGGACGGTCATCGGGACGCCGATCAAGGGCCCCTGTTGGCATTGTTCTGCAATCTGGGGTCAGTCGGAAAATAAATATTTTTCAATAAGTTAAAGGTGTTGCTACGGGGGCGGCCCAGTATTTGCAAATACCGCAAAGCTCCTATAAAATTCCGCGTCTTTCTCTAGGGGCAGTCTTGCCCGGAGCCGCAATGAAGACTTTTTCCGCTAAGCCCGAAACGGTTAGGCGCGACTGGTATGTGGTCGATGCCTCGGGCAAAACGCTTGGCAGGCTGGCGACAGAGATCGCGCGGCGCCTGCGTGGCAAGCATAAACCTGAATACACGCCGCATGTCGATACGGGCGATTACGTCATCGTGGTCAACGCTGGCGACGTCAAAGTCACTGGCCGCAAGTTGCAGGACAAGATGTATTACCGGCACACCGGCTACATCGGCAACATGAAGTCGACCAATCTCGAGAAGCTGCTTGCGGAAAAGCCTGAAAAGGCGATCCAGTATGCAGTGAAGGGGATGATGCCGAAAAACCCGCTGGGTCGGGCCATGTTCAAGAAACTGCGTGTTTTCGCGGGCGCCGAGCATCCGCATGAAGCACAGCAGCCGAAGCCGCTCGAAATTTGAGCCGGCGCACGCAACACACGGATACATATTAGTTATGGCTGAAAACGTTTATTACGGTACCGGGCGTCGCAAAACCTCTGCGGCACGCGTGTACATTCGCCCGGGTACCGGGAACATCACCGTCAACCGCCGTCCGCTGGATACTTTCTTCGGCCGCGAAACCGGTCGCATGATCGTGCGCCAGCCGCTGCAGGTCGCCGGTCTGGAAGATCGCTTCGATATCACGGTTTCAGTCACAGGCGGTGGCAACACCGGTCAGGCCGGCGCGATCCGCCATGGCATTACGCGGGCGCTGATGGAGTACGACGAGACGCTGCGCAAGCCGCTGCGTCAGGCGGGGTTTGTCACCCGCGATGCGCGCGAAGTCGAGCGCAAGAAAGTCGGTCTGCGTAAAGCCCGTCGCGCGACCCAGTACTCCAAGCGTTGACCGAGTCTCGCGAAACGATTACTTGGGGGATCGTCTAGCGGTAGGACTACGGACTCTGACTCCGTCAACCCAGGTTCGAATCCTGGTCCCCCAGCCACACAAGGAAAGGGTCCCGTTCTCGGGGCCCTTTTTTTGTGCCAGTGGCCTGGGACAAGGATGAGAACCTCGGGTTCGATCGGGAGTCGCGCGGAGCGGGCGACGACCAGACGGCGTAGCGCAGCGAAGCCGCCCGAAGGGTGAGCTCGCGTTGCGAGCGAATCAATCCTGGTCCCCCAGCCAATTTAATCAATGAGTTAGGCCGCCATACCCTGGCGGCCTTTTTCTTATTGCTACCCTGTTGCTACCTTGCAGATCAGCTGTCGGCCTCCCGACCAGTCGTGGTTTGGTCGGTCCCAATTTCTCGAAAACCGCGCAATCGGGTCTCTTCCATCATTTGAGGTTCACTTGATCAGACGGAACCTCAGCCCAGTTCAAAACGAATAATCATTTCCTTTTCTGGATCACTCAAAACCCCAATCTCGCGCCCAAACAAAAACCCATGGATTCCCATCCGGCATATATCGGGTAAGGGGCATGTTTCGACATTCACAGAGAGAATGAAAAAGCCCCGCGCGAAGGCGGGGCTTTTTTTGGCCGGCAGACCAACCTGGCGTTGCGCACCAGCCGCAAAGCTGGACCATCGCCAGATCTCCTTATGCCGCCCTCATGGCTCTATTTGACCGGTGTCGCGAGGAGGCCGTTAAGATAGCTCACGGAGTCGCCCGTTGCCGGATCGACCCACGTGTCCTGGCAGCTACCGACGACCACACCATCATGGCGGATCTGCGCCGCGAAGACGTCCGTTAGCAATTGATAGCCCGGCCCCGGCGCTGCCGGAACGTTCGGATCGCAGGGGCTCGCGTACAGGAGTTGGTCGTCGGTCAGCGTGATCTGCTCGTACTCCACGTCACCGGTATCCGGTATGATAAAAGATCTGGCGACGAACCCGATGCCCGTATCGTCGAGGTCGAGGTACCATCCCGCGATCGTCCCGGACTCGGTGATGCTGCGCGCACGCGTGGAGATTAATCCGGAGACCGGTTCGATCGTGAAAAACTTGAAGGTTCCGTCCGTGCGGCGAATGTAACCATAGTTGCCAAAAGGCGATCCAGGATAGGCTTCGTCCGGGAACAGGAACACGTTTCCTGCCAGGCGTCCCCGCTCGTCAAGCCCGACTGGGATGTGGGTTGGCGAGGGTAGAAATGTTTCATAGGTAGCCTGCTTCGTGTCATAGATGAAGCCGGTCCACGTGCCGTCCGCGGCGACCTCGAATCCGCTGACCCTGCCCATCGAGTTCACCCCCCGGGCCTGGCAAAACGAATCCGGTGCATTGGACGGAGGCGGGAATGTGCTGATGTCGCCTTTCGCGTCGCGGATGGCGCACATATCGCCCAGGTCCCCGACGATCACACCGGTGTTGCTGATCTCCAGCGCGGAGAACTCGCCTGCGGCTTCTATGTAGTTGTATTCTCCGCTTTTGAGGTCGTACGTGAAGCTCCTCACCATCGTGCCGTCGTCAGCCACGCCGGTCACGATCCCGGCGTTGTTCAGGCCGAATGCCTGCGCAGAAACGGCGTCCGGCGGCGAAATGATCTGAATCTGGTAGTCCGCGCGCGCGGGCGCGGACAGCATTGTCAGCAGGGGAACAGTAAACGCGGCGTAACGATAAAGCGATTTTGTTCTAGTTTTCATTATTATTCTCCTGGAGATCACCTTTTTGTGGTGTTGCATGCGTCTGCAATTTCGTTCCGTGAGAAATATACAGCGCTTCCCGGTCAAGCAGCTGTGCCTGGCGTCTGCCCAAGGGCGGAAATTGTGAGGAAGCGGGCTGTGGGATTTCGTCACATTTCTTTTTTTTATTCGAAAACAGGTTAGCAGAACGCCCCGGCAAGTCAATTGCGGAGATCGGGCAATAGTCGGCTGCGTTACATAAGTCGTACTCCTTAAATCCTGTGAAAGTCTCTCTCACCAGGCGGAGTCGTTCTAGGGGGTCAGGTCAAATTGTCCTGAGCGCGTGAGGATGCTACCCTCGATGGACATGTCCGTCGCCAAAAATCAATTAACGAAAGGCGATGGGCACATCCGTCAAAGGCGATGGGCACATCCGTCGCCAAAATCAATTAACGAAAAGCGATGGGCACGTCCGTCGCCTAAAATTAATTAACGACAGGCGGTCCACAATCAAACACTGTAGCGAGCAACAATAATGAAAAAAATAATGCTTTTCTGGCTGGCGCTGTACATTCTTTCCGGGCCGGCAACCGCGGGTGTTATTGTCCAGTACGACCCTGTTGGTGATCAGGTGTCGAATACCGGTGTGGCGCCCACGACCGGGCGGCCGGGGGTGACGGCCAGCGATCTTACGCAAACCGGCTTCGAGGACTTCTGGGAGAACTCGGGCGTCTGGCCAGTCGGACGAATCAGCAACGCGGCGACCGTTGATCCGGCTCAGTTCGTTTCATTCTCACTGACCGGCCAGTTCGATCTGGACTCGCTCACCTACGATGCTTTGTCTTACCTGAACGCCGGGCCGACCGAGGCGAGCGTACGATCGAGTCTCGACGGGTTCGCATCCGATCTGGACACGCTGATGATCGATCCGTCGAGTGGATTCCATTACCTCGTTTTCGACATCAGTGCTTTGCAGAACATCTCCGGCGACCTCGAAATTCGCCTGTATCTCTATGGCTCGCCGGCGGACCTGACCGACTGGGCCGACCTCGCGAGTTCCGAACGAGGCGCCAATGGGCTTGTCGTGTACGGCACCGGCATCCCCGAGCCGGGCTCTGTCGCATTGTTTGGTCTCGGGCTGGCCGGCATTGGCCTTTCGAGGCGTCGCCGAAAATCGCAATAGGCTGAAACCGAGCATATCCCCTGCATCACCAGGTCCCGGCCTGCGGGCCGGGGCCGGCTCTTGCGTCCGTCGCGGCAACACAATTTCAGCGCAAAGAAATTAGCGCCTTCCGAACACCCTCCGGTCCTCGAGGCCGGGAACCGCGTCCAGGCAAAACGCCATTCTCGAATCCGGTGCAACGTTGTCCTGCTGCGCGGCCACTCGCTCGAGTCCCCACTGAGGCCGACTCTGGTTGTAATCGATCCGCCAGGTGTTCAGTTTCTCCTTTGCATCGGCGAGTGCCGTGAACCAATGAACGTTCAGACACTCAGGCCTTGGCAGTTGCCACTTGCATTTCCGTTAATGTTTGCCAACGTCTGCGCACGCTGTTAGTGGCTCCAGATAGTGATCGCACCGCTCGGAGAGA
>Ga0102956_1000202_pt1 | contig 20628 bp, 16 predicted proteins | sample SalPonF2_A_D2_MG_FD_84515 | JGI IMG/M metagenome (GOLD analysis project Ga0102956, IMG submission 84515) | Salt pond soil microbial communities from South San Francisco under conditions of wetland restoration - Salt Pond MetaG SF2_A_D2_MG ...
CATCAAAACAGCTCTGTGTCGTCGATGGTCAGTCGTCCGTCGTCAAGATAGGTCATATTTTCAAACCTCACGTTAATTTAACCAAATAAGAGTTTTATTTTGTATCGGATTTGTGCGGATTCAAATTGAAAACAAAAGATTATACTATTCAAATAAATCTCTAATTTGAGAAAATTCAGTTAACCCATGTTTTTTCATGAGTTGGTCAAATCCACGATTTATCTGTTTTACCAAACCCGGACCTTCATACAAAAGTCCGGTATAAACCTGGATCAAATCTGCACCGGCTTTAATTTTATCTAACGCGGATTCAAACGAATCGATCCCCCCAACACCGATAATAACTTTAGATCCCTGTGTTATTTCGTAGATCCAATGAATAATTTGAGTGCTTTTTTTATGGATCGGTCGTCCACTCAATCCACCTTTACCGATAACTTGTAATTGAGCTCGGTTGGTCTTTAAATGTTCCCGTTTAGAAGAAGTGTTGGTAGCGACATAACCGTCGATAGAATGATTTTCACAGATTTCAACTAACTCCTGTAACTCCTTTTTATTAAGATCAACGGAAAATTTTACTAATGTGGGGGGAGAAGCAGGGGTCCTCAGTTTAGAGATTTCTGTTAAAAGTTCATTTAAAGCATCTTTTTGCTCAAACGTTTTACCCTCGGTTGTATTCGGGCAGGAAATATTTAAGGTGATATAATCCGCGACACGCTGACATTTTCCGTAACTGAACACATAATCCTGGATGGCGGCATCACCAAGTAGTACGGGGTTATGCGTTTTTGCGATGTTCACACCGAGTGGAATCATCATAACGGATTTTGATAGCCTTTTTATGATGGCTTCGACGCCTTCATTATTGAGACCCATTCGGTTGATCAACGCGTGATCTGCCGGCAGTCGGAAAGCACGTGGTTTAGGATTGCCCTCACTTGGTTGGGCGGTTATACTTCCCACTTCCACAAATCCAAATCCAAGATCATAAAATACCGGAGCGATTACGCCGTTTTTATCAAAACCTGGTGCTAAACCGACAGGAGATGGAAACGTGACATTCCCAAAATCCTGACTGATCAGATCGGGCTGATAAAAATAAAGGGCATGGGCCAAACTGCGAAGAAGTGGATTTTCATTTGCTAATTTTGCAAAAATAATCGTACTATCATGTGCCTTCTCCGGATCTAAATGAAATAATAATGGCTTTATTAATTTTTGATAATACATTCAAATGGATTCTCAGGGTGTTTTCTGATTATATAGAAATCAGAAATTACATAAATAATAAAAATTTCTGACTATTAAGATCGTAACTTATGAATCAGGATGAAATAATTACTTCCAGGTAATGATTTTTGATACTATAAAAGATGTTCGTTGCTTTCTCGACAATATACCGAAATTTCAGGTTGTGGGCTCAAAAGCCGCCCATATGGGATTGGATCAGATAGAACGGTTTTGCGAAATAATGGGTGATCCACAAAATGATCTGCCGGCCATCCATGTCGCCGGAACGAATGGAAAAGGGACCGTCTGTCATATTTTGGCGCAAGTCTATAAACAAGCAGGTTATAAAGTTGGATTATATACTTCTCCTCATTTATTTGATTTTAAAGAACGTATAAAAATTAATGGTCTTGAAATTCCAGATGATGCGATAGTCCTATTTTTTAAAGAATATTCGAAGTATATTAATCGTTATCATATTACATATTTTGAATTATTGACAGCTCTGGCTTTTTGGTGGTTTAAACAGCAACGTGTTGATTTAGCCGTTATAGAAACGGGATTAGGTGGTCGGTTAGATGCCACAAATGTGATCAAACCATTACTTTCAGTAATAACAAGTATCTCGTACGATCACAAGGAATATTTAGGTGATACGATAGAAGCTATTGCTTTTGAAAAGGCGGGCATCATAAAAGAAAAGGTCCCGTTAATTCTTGGTGGATTGCCCGAAAATGCCAGGCAAGTAATTCAAGCGAAAGCATATGAGAAGGGATCTGAAGTTTATTCTGTTGATTCATTAAGGCCGGTATTTAAAAATGGTATATTTGAATTAACAGAAAATAATGATATTCTTAAGATTAAAACTGACTTGATTGGTCCAATTCAAGCAATAAATCTTGGTGTTGGCTGGCAAGTAATTAAATGCTTACTTTATAGATATAAAGTTTCAAACAAACAATTCCTCGAAACGGTAAAAGATATTAGATTAACCTCCGGTTTACGAGCACGTTTCGAGCCACTTAAAAAGGATGAAAAGTGGTATTTTGATGGTGCCCATAATATTGAAGCCATAAGAGTATTAAAAAATACGATAAAAAATTTGGCAAAAAATGAGGAACCTGTTATTATATTAAGTTTGATGAGAGATAAAATAGATGAGAAAATCGTACATGAATTTTCGGAATTCAAAAAAATCTATTATTATGAGATAAACACCGGAAGAGCAGCTAAGTTTGAGGAGGTAAAACGTCATCTCCAACAGATTCAGCCTCTTTCCAATGAGTGGGGCAACATCTTTTCTTTACTTCAACGGAATAAATCCAGATTAGTAATTTTTACTGGAAGTTTTTACTTTTACAACACCGTTAGTGAATGGATAAAAAGATTCAACAGAAATTGTATGTAAGGCCTCTAAATTAAATTGATATTAAATAACACTGGCAGATTTTCCTCAACATATTACTCATTAACTTACTGAGTTATTTAAGATCCCAATTTATTATAGTATAACTATCAGAACGTCTAATTAAACGATTTAACAATGTCAGATATCCAACTTGTTGGATTGAATGCAAAAGACCTTAACTCTTTGCACGAAAAAACAGTAAAAGAACTCCAAGAAATTGCTAAGAAAAACGGCGTAAAACCCGTTACAGGGCTTAGAAAACAAACCCTTATCGATCGTATTCGATCGGTCGCGAAAATACAAGCCCAGACTGTGCTTGAATTCGAGAATGCAGCACAGGGTGAATCGGGAAATGGACAAGCTTCCCGAAATAAAACGAATAATAAAAGCAATTCAAGTCCGGATGAGAGTTATTCGGATGATAAATTTAATTCCAAGGAAATGGAAGATTTTGATCCATTTGCCGGTATGGCTGAAGAAGAGCCTCCGCAGAAACCTAAAAAGAAACGGGGCCGACCCCGTAAAAATAAACAAGAGAGCAAGACGAAAGCCGAACGCCCGTCAGCCCAAAAGCCGGAAAAGAGCGAATCTAAACCGACAAATAAAAAGGCTGAACCCCAAAAAGATAATCGTAAGAATAATCGCAATAAGGGTAAAGGTAAAAAACGAAGCGTTCATGATATTCTTCCGGAATCGGATGCTCCAACGCTCGAAGAACGGCTCAAAGAAATACGTCCCAATTTAGGAGGGTATTTGATTAATGAGGGAACGTTGGAAATCTTACCCGATGGATATGGCTTCCTGCGTTCTGTTAATTATAATTATGCGGCAAGTCCTGATGATATTTATGTGTCGCCATCCCAGATTAAACGTTTTCGTTTAAAACAGGGGGATTGCGTGGTGGGTATCATTCGTCCTCCAAAAGTAGGCGAGCGTTATTTCGCACTCCTGCGAGTCGATGGAGTGAATGGTAAAATTCCACATGACATGGATTCGCGGAAAGATTTTGAGGATTTACTCCCCATCTATCCGGATGAACGTTATAAACTCGAAACACGTCCAAACGATTATGTCACAAGAATAATCGATCTATTTGCCCCAATGGGTAAAGGACAGCGTGGACTCATTGTTGCACAACCCAAAACGGGTAAAACAACGATTCTTCGCCGCGTCGCTAATTCAATAGCGACAAATAATCCGGATACGAAGATCCTTATTCTATTGATTGATGAACGTCCCGAAGAAGTTACCGAGATGGAGCGTACAACAATCAATGCGGAAGTGGTTGCCTCAACATTTGATCAGAAACCAGAGAACCATGTCGGTCTTGCTGAAATCGTTTTTGAAAAAGTTAAAAGACTGGTTGAAAGCGGTCACGATGTCGTTCTGTTAATGGACTCTATCACGCGGTTAGCCCGCGCCTATAATATCTGCACAGGTAACTCGGGACGTACGATGACTGGTGGTGTCGATTCTAATGCACTAAAAAAACCACGTCAGTTGTTTAGTTCTGCCCGGAATATTGAACATGGAGGAAGTCTTACAATTATTGCAACGGCCCTTATCGAGACCGGTTCAAGAATGGATGATGTCATTTTTGAAGAATTCAAGGGAACGGGTAATATGGAAATCGTCTTAGATCGTCGTTTAGCTGATCGCCGAATTTTCCCGGCTATCGATGTCTTCAAAAGCGGTACACGTAAAGAAGAACTTCTTGTTGATGAAACGGAACGTGAAAAAGTGGTTCTCTTGCGTCGTTATCTCTCGTCTATGAATCCGATGGAAGCGATGGAATTTCTGCTGGATAAGATGAAGGGCACCCGTAATAATGATGAGTTTCTGATTTCGATGAATAGATAGGATTTTAAGCCGGTAGAATAAATTAACCACACGGATTCAAAACCGGCTTATACATCATTTTACTTTTGGGGGGAGATCATTTCATTTATTGGCAGTATAATTACTATCACCTTGTGTGGCTATCCGTAATAAATTTTACGTGAAGTTCGTTTAAGCTTATAATCTATCTACTTAATAAAAGTAGCTGTTAAATTAGATTATTCTGTGACCACCGACAACCAACCACAGACGACAGAGAAATGCTCTGATAGTAAATAAACATTATTTATTCTGAAAAACCGTAAAATTAACGTGAGTTCGGTATCGGAATCATGCTTTATGCATCAAAACAGTTTTGTGTCGTCGATGGTCAGTCGTCCGTCGTCAAGATAGGTCATATTTTCACAGGTCGTATTCTCAATGTAATTATTACAACTCTGCGATTCTTATCCAAACCTCACGTTAAATTAATGAGTTTGTAACGTATATTTGCGGTACTTATCCTTAACAAGTTTACCACTTTTTTTCTGTAACGAGTGATAGAATAACAGATCGGCCTCCTCGTGATAAGCTTGTCTGAGCAGAGCCATTTTCATCTGTTTGGCATGTTTAATATCTACATCTATTTTTTTGATGGAGTAATTGAGAAACTCATCGCTGGGAATTAAATCGCCAAAATAGTAGGCCACATGTTTATCATGATCCGATAATCGGACAATTTGATGACCCGGTGTATGTCCCCCGGTCCAAATGATTTCCACGCCATCGGTCAATTCGAAGTAATCTTCATCGATAAAAACAAATAAGTCGTCAGCTACCAGCCGGTAAATATCATCTAACTGATAAGTGGCTCCATTCATCTTAGGCTGTTTGTCGAACACATGAAGGGCGTGTTCCCACTCACGTTTTTGAACATAATATTTAGCATTTGGTAAAGTAGGTCTGGTGTGAAAATGCTCATCGGTGTACGTCAGACCACCAATATGATCGTAATGTAAATGGGTGAGAATCACGTGAGTGATGTCCTCGGGGTGAATCCCAAATATTTCCATATTAGTGACAATATTGGAGATACGCTTATCATTATTTTTCTTATCGAGCCCCAAGCCAACACCAGCATCCAGCAATATTTTGTAATCATCGTTATAGACGAGGATCGGGTCAATGCCTATTGGTCTGATCCGTGAAAAAATTCCGGATGTACTGGAGTACTCCTTTTTCCGTTTTCGATTGACTAACTTTTCGATCGAACCGTCACTACCGATCTGAAAGAGTCCTTCGCTTAATTGTTCTATTTTGAACGTTTTTAAAGTCATTAATCAGAAACTACTACTGTATTTCAATCTTGAACGGCAAATAAGCCTCTATTTGTCGTGGGTTCGTTTTAATATATTTTTTTATTCGGTTTATTGAAATCTGATTTCCAATTTTAGGTTCAAAAAATGAAAAAACCTGCGTTTGTGCTGTATTCAGAAAATAACTCAACAGTCCCTTGGGTCGGGGATACGTTACGATTCGATAATTCTGAATCCCAGCTTTTTCAGCAGCAATATCGATAGCTTTTTGCAATCCACCAAGTTCGTCCACTAAATGATTTTTAATGCCCTCCTGACCTGTCCATATATGACCTTCACCAATACTGTCAACATATTGCTTTTTCAAATAGCGACTTATGGAGACTTTATTTACAAAGTTCTTGTAAAAATTATCGATGTTGCGTTGAAATGCTTTTGCTTCAGTATTCGTGAATGGTTTGCTTGATACCAGCCAATCGGCATTTTTATGTGATCGGACGACATCGAAGGTAATACCCAGCTTATCATTAAAAAAATCTTTCATGTTGAATTTGGTACCGAATACCCCGATAGAGCCGGTGATGGTGGAAGGCATCGCCACAATAGTATCTGCAGCCATGGAGATGTAATATCCACCAGAAGCAGCTACTGAACCCATCGATGCAATAACAGGCATTTTCTCTTTGGTTTTTCGCAACATATGCCAGATCAAATCTGATGCACTTCCGGAGCCACCAGGACTATTTACACGTACCACGAGGGCTTTTACATTTTTATCGTCGGTAACCTCTTTTAATTCTTTTCGAAATGCGGATGCAGTAATATATTTTTGCTGATCGAATGGCGAATGAACAATACCCGGCACAATTTCACCTTCTGCATAAATAATGGCAATTTTATTTTTTGTATTTGGTAATGAAATATCAGCCGATTTCAAACTTACTTTAGCATACCTGTCTAAAGAAACGGTGTGTAAGTTCTCATCCTTACCAATACCCAGCTGTTTTTTGATCACATTTTTAACCTTGGCTGGGTAGATTAGACGAGTCAGCATTCTTTCTTGTAAGGCAAACTGTGCCGAAAGATGTGGGGATTTATTTAATGCCTCATTTAGTTGATCCACCGATTTACCGGACCATTGTGATACGGCTTCTAAATAGGTGTTCGTTGTATTATCCAGAAGAGCTGTTAATTGTTCTTTATTGGGCTGTGAATAATCTTTTCGGAGGAAGGGTTCAACAGCTGATTTATATTTCCCTTGTCTGCTGATTTCAGGTTTAATACCGAGTTTTTGAAATAATCCCTGAAAAAAAGGTGTTTGGATGAAAAATCCGTCGAACTCAAAGGAAGATTCAGGGGGGGAATAGATGGAATCGGAAGCTGTTGCTACAAAATATCCTTTTTCATTAAATCCGATATCGTTTGTACTGCAATAAACAAATTTTCCGCTTTCCTTCTTAAAATTGAGTAAATCATTCCTGACTTCCTCCAACGTCGCCCATGACGCATTTAAATCGTTTGCTTTCAGCCATATTCCTTTGATACGCTTATCACTGGCTGCTTTCTTTAAGTTATTCCGCAAGCTTTCAAGAGATACCACATTTTTTAATGACTTATTAAAATATTCGTCTAAAGGATTTAGTGATACCCGGTCGGGAATATTTCCTGATAGTTTTATGGTTAATACCGAATTATCCCTGATGTATGGTTCGGGTTGCCTTGAGGTCGTAAGAGCAAATATGATGAAAAAAATGACGATTATTACTAATGCTAAAATAACCCCGATAAAACTTGCCAGAATATTTTTTAAAAATTGCATTGTTCTCTTAATAAAATGGTTGTTATGAAATAATTTAAAGATAGTGAAAGTTTTGAAAAATTAGGCTTTTTGATCATGATCAATACTAATGGGATTTTAAAACCGCTGCATATTGAATCATATGTGAGGATTTTAAAATCCCGATAACACAGATATTGGACAAAAAGACAATTTTGCATAGACTCCTTGGAATGATTGTAAACGAAGATGAGGTTTATTCATCTTAAAAACAATAAGATAAATTTTAGATTTAAATTCTAATTTAAATAAGTCATTTTTGGGATTTGGATTCATAGATATCTGATTATACTTATATATTTATAGATATTTAGTTTATTATATGTAAGTTATTGATGAATTATTATTTAGAGCTAAAACGTTAATACATTATAATCAGAAGATGCTAATTTTGACTTTTCATTTATAAGTTAATGTATGAAAGATAATTTTGATGCAATTGTAGTTGGTTCGGGACATAATGGTTTGGTTACCGCTTGTTATCTGGCCAGAGCGGGTTATTCTGTTTGTGTCCTTGAAAGGAGAGAGACGATAGGTGGGGCGGTTTGTACAGAGACCATGTTTAAATCGGATGAGAATCCACATGGTTTCCGAATAGATGTCGGTTCATCCGCCCATTTCATGATCCATCAAACCGGCATCATTGAAGCATTAGAACTGAAAAAATATGGATTAGAGTATATTGAGATGGATCCTTTTGCCTCGTATCCATTATATGGGAAGGAAGGTGTTATTCATTTTTATCGAGATCTTGAACGGACATTGGATTCTATTGCCAAAAATGCCCCGGAGGATGTCGATAATTATAAGGAATTCATTGCTTTTTGGTCGCGTGTCAATAAAGGGGTTCTGGATGTTTTCATGAAACCGCCTACCATGAAAAACATTATGTCTGAAATTATCCGCGGACAAATAAAAGGACAGGGCATGTTCCAGAAGGGGGAACAAATACATGGGATCAAAAAGATTCTGGGTAGTTATGGAGAACTATTGAAAAATACCTTTAAGAACGAGCATTTGAGAACTGCCATATTGTGGCTGGCAGCGCAATCGGGACCAATGCCCGATCAAACCGCTACTGCCGATTTTGCCGGGTGGCATGCCATGTACCATGACAGTGGGGCAAAACATCCTCGTGGCGGAAGCGGCATGTTAACGCAAGCGATGGCGAAAATGCTGGAAGATTTTGGCGGTACTATTAGAAGAAATGCACCCGTCGACAAAATTATGATAAAAAATGAGGAGGCCGTCGGAGTTCGATTGATAACAGGTGAAGAGATCCGAGCAAAAAAAATTATATCCAATGCGCATGTACAAACGACTATGTTGCAATTAGTTGGTCCCGACCATATTTCAATCGGTAACCTAAAGAGGGTAAAAGAGATCAATATTGGAAATGGATTCGGGATGGTTATTCGGTGTGCGGTTGATGAACTGCCCCAATACGAAGCATGTTTTGAAGATCCGGATGTACATAATGGACTCCAGCTTTTGTGTCCGGATGAACAATTTATGTATAACGCTATGGGACAATATTTGAAAGGAGAGACGCCTCAAAAACCACCGGTTGTCGCTATGACCTTTTCTCAGATCGATCCCGATGTTGCACCGGATGGCAAAAATACCTTGTTTGCATGGGCTCAATGGCATCCATATAAGTTAAGCAATGGGAAAAAATGGGATGATATCAGGGAGGCAGAAGCCGAAAAAATATATCAAACGGTTATAAAATATGCACCCAATATGGAGGGTTCGATAATCGATTGGTATATTCAGAGTCCGCTTGATATCGAACGTAAACACGGAATGATCAAAGGCAATGTAATGCATGTTGAAATGACGTTTGACCAAATGTTCATGTTTCGTCCGATGGCAGGAATGAGTGAATATAAAACACCGATAAAAAATTTGTATCTATCAAGTGCATCCTGTCACCCGGGCGGAGGAGTTTTTGGCGCGGCCGGTTACAATGCGGCCCAAGTGGTGCTTAAAGATTTTAAAAAGAAAAAATGGTTCACACATTAAATTATTCTATGAAAATTACGGTATTTACCGACTTTGGTTATGAGTAGGAACGTTTTAAAAAAATAACTTTCCCGATAGGTCGTTATTGATTTAAAAGTATATTAGTTTATAAGTATTGGAGGTATTGATTTATAAGTTCAAAAAGGATATTCATTTTTTAGCAAAATCTTTTAAAATCAACGTTATTTCAAAAATTATTTATTATTGAACGTTCCCTTATGCTAGATAAGATTCGGAAAAAATCGTGGAATATTGCCGGATTCAAGATTACTGTTGATCCCTTTTTGATCATTATTCTGATACTTTTAACGTGGCTGCTCAGTGATCGTTATTATCCTCGGTTTACCTATCGACCTGATACCCTAATTTATTGGATAATGGGCGTAACTACCGCGTTAGCTTTAACATTTTCGATACTCATTCATGAACTCGGTCATGCTTTTACCGCCCGGTTACTGCATATTCCCATTGAACGAATTCATCTGTTTTTATTTGGTGGAATGGCCGAATTACGGCATCGCCCCATACAACCAAAAGATGAACTGCTGGTAGCCATTTCCGGTCCCATTGTTTCCATATCAGTGGCAGCTATTTGTTATTATGCCTCAATTCTGATTAAAGCACATCAACTTGAGTCCTTTTTCGTGTTACAGAATATAGCATTAATGAATGCTTTATTAGGTGGTTTTAATCTTGTTCCTGTGTTTCCTCTGGATGGTGGACGTGCTCTTCGTGCTTTTCTGTGGATATTTAAAAAAGGGTATAATCAGGCCTCTAAATTAACATATAGTGTTGGGAAGGAGATTATCCTCGTTCTTTTCATCATATCGGCGGTGCTGTATTTTTACTACGATAGAAATCTTTCAATATGGTTGGTTCTATTTAGTTTTTACATGGTATATACGGTTTTTACCGGTCGCAAAGAATTGATATATAGTCCTGAATTGGATGATCTGATTATGGATATCGATCAAGACGCAACGCCTATTTTAATCATTGAAAAACTGGATTCATCAAGTGAAGATTTCTTAAAGAAAAGCATTATTCCGGTACTTAATGATAATAAAGTGATTCATGTTCTTTACGGAAAAGATTTGGAACGGAAGGTGGGACAAGATATTCCTGATTTTGAACCTTACTTACAACCGGTAGAGCCCGGAACATACGTCGATTTAGATCAGTATGATACCTATAATCCTGATCTGACCTATAAAGCGGATTTTGTTCCTATCTTTTATAAAGGGGTGTTAAAAGGAATGTGTGATGCTCACGAAATGCGCTTTTGGCTGTTAGAAAGATATGGAACTGTAAATATTTCATAATATCTATTTTGTAGATAGCTTTTTTATGACCTATCTCCTATCATTGGCACAACATTATGTATGATAGCTAATGAAAGATTAAAGATTCATGAAGAATATTGGACCTGATTTCTATAACTCTCGTTTAGAAATCAACTTATCAGATCTGCAAAATAATCTTGATGTTTTAAAAAATAGATTAAAACCGGGAATACGGCAAATGGCCGTAATTAAAGCAAATGCATACGGTCATGGAGCTGTCCGTTTGGCCAGGTTTTTAGATGATAAAGTCGACTGGTTTGGAGTATGTTCTTTACAGGAAGCCATCGAACTTCGAGATGAGGGATTTAATAAGGAAATTTTAGTATTCAGTGCTCCCTACGAACAAACTGCATGGGCGTATAAAAAATATAATATCACTGCGGTTGTGAGTGATTTCCATCATTTTGAATTATTAGAGGATGGTACACATTATCATCTGCAGTTCGATACGGGAATGGGACGATTTGGATTTTATGATTATCAATTGGATGAAGTCCTTGACCATGTAAAACAGTTTGATCATTTAAAACAGACAGGATTGATGTCTCATTTTGCAACAGCTGATACTCCTGATTCGGATAAAGTCAAAGAACAACTTGAAACATTTAAAGAGGTTAGAAAACATTTCTCATCTTCAATAATAACACATATCAGCAATACCGGTGGAATTGCCTATTATCCTGAGGCTCAATTTGATATGGTTAGACATGGCATCGGAATGTATGGATATCCTCCGGGAAATACAGGCATAACAGATTTAAAACCGATCATGGCCTGGAAAAGTTATTTGTTGGAATGTAAGCCTGTCCAAAAAGGGATGACCGTGAGTTACCGGGCAGAATGGATATGTCCAGAAAATGGATATTTGGGAATTATCCCGGTTGGCTATGCGGATGGATTACGAAGGAATCTTGGTGGCAAACTTAAGATGAGCATTAATGGGAAAAGTTATCCGATTATTGGGATTGTCACTATGGATTACGTGATGCTTTATCTCGGGAAGGATCGACCACCGGTTAATAGTGAAGTTATTGTTATGGGTAATGAAGGGAATACGGCTCAGGAATGGGGAAACTTAATGGAAAGCATATCCTATGAAGTGCTTTGCAGTATTTCAAACAGACGGGTACATAGAGTTTATGTGGACGATTGATTTTGATTCCTAAAGTTGATGAATATTTGATAAAAATACCCGTCAGACGATTAATCCGAATTATTCACGTAACCAATATGAAGTAATACATATCATATTGTAAATAAAGTAACTTATAAAAAAACGATCCTCTAATTTGAGGTAAGCTTTATTTTTTACAAAATATCATTTTTTCAATATGATTCTTGTAGCTTGCGAGAATCATTGGGGTTAAGTTGACTCTTCGACCTATCATAAATACTCAGACAGGTATTTATTTACTCAGAGAAACCCAGTTTATTTATTAATATCAACGATTTTTATATCGAATATCAGGGTATCTTTTGCCAGGTGATTGGTTGTGCCACCGTAACCGAGTGAGGGGTGAACAACCAATGTTCGTTCTCCTCCTTTTTTCATTCCGATTAATCCTTCCCGGAATCCCCTCACATAGCTGAAACTGCCATTACTTCCGGTTGCGGCGACATTAATGATAAAGGGGGTCCCATACGTACTTTTTTTATACGTACTATCAAAGATTTTACCATCGGTAGTCCGACCTGTATACTGAATCTTAATTTGATCCTGAGGATGAACCGTAAACGGACCATAACCATCTTGTATCTGATAGTAAATCAAACCATCTTTTTGTACGGTTTTAGGCTTACCTGTCGTATCGTAAGGAGCCGGAACCATTGAGTAGTCAGGACCGGTGATCGGGCTCTTTCCGCACGAACTCAGAGCAATTGTAATTACTAAAATGGTTAATGTCGCTAAAATAGATCTGATTTTCATTGAGTTATATCGTCTAATTTTTCCTTAAATCCTTGTTTGTCTTTTAAATAGTACGTCCCTGTACCCGGGCCGTAGAACCCGACATGTATGTATTTAATATTATGTTTACGATCTGTGAAATAGGTCGTTGGGTATGAATGAAGTTGTTTAACAAAAGGCAACGTTTTTTCAACGACTTTCGCGTTATTATTACCTGCAACGAGTAAAGTCCACGGGATATTGAATCTTTTTTTATAATTATCAACTAGTTTAACGGCTGTATTATAGTTATCCGTATACTCATAAGCCACACCGACGATTTTTATATCCGTATTTTTGTAATGATTATACATTTGTCGCAACATCCGGGCTTCATCAGCACAATTGGGACACCATGAGCCGAAAATGTACAATAAAATAGGCTTATTTTGAAATTGAGGATCACTGCTTTTGACTATTTTACCGTCTAAATTTTTTAAAGCAAATGCCACTTTTGGATGTTGCGGATCAATTTTGGCGATTTTAAAAGGATTACGTAACTGACTTTTCCCTTTGTGAGCATTCCACGTGACTTTAGAGGCATCGTATTCCCATTTAATACCTTTAAGTGAACCATCTTTTTGTAAGTGGCCTCTAAATAAATAGGCATGAGCTCCGTCAAAGGTTGATAACGTCATGGTACTGTCGGTATAGGTACCTTCCAGGAAACGGTCGTCGCCGGCTTCTGTCATGAATGTGCCATATAACATATGATCCTTGGTATAAAATTCACCCGTAGCTTCATAGGTATGTCCGCTACTCGTTTTAAAAACGGTCGGCCATTGACCGTTGAAAACATCAGTTTGAGAAGTAGAACGGGGATATCGATCAGTTACACCTTTTTGAGCCGTAAATTTCATTCTTCGCTGTGATTTCCCTTCATAGCGTTTATGCCATCTTCCGGTAAAATTGCCATTAGGATTGATTTTAGCGTCAATATGTGAATCATAGAAATTGAAGTTCATATGGACGGAATCTCCTTGAACAATAACAGATGTAAAGTGTACGGTATCCGCACCATTACTTACAAAGCCAGTATATTGGTGACCCCTTTTTTGAATTGTGATGGGGAAAGCTAATGGTCCGCCCGGACTATGCAAAATACCGCGATAAACACCGGAGATATTTTTCTCCTTATGTTGCGAGCAGGCTGTGAATAACAAAACAGCCGTACCGATCAGTATAATATTCTTTAAAATTTTTCTTTTCATCAGGAGTTATAGGTCAACGAAATTAATCGTTTCACAATTTGGCTAAAATTAAGTATAAGGCACCCAAAATATGAAATATTCTACAGTCATGCATTGAAACTGCAATATCTTGGTATCTTAGTTCGAGAGTTCCTTTTTAGTAAGTTTTATCTGTTCTTTTACGGCATCGATCGTCGTAGCCGGTTCTCTGCATGAGAAGTTTTTACAAACATAAACGGTTGCTTTGTTGTCGATAGCAGACTTGCCATATAAAGGGCTGAAATTTGAATTTTCGAAGTCTTTGCCAGATATCTGAAAAGACAATGGTGCATATCGATCTTCCAATAATTTTTCAAAAGGTTTGCGTTTCTCTTCGGATCCGGTTATCACAATTTCTTCTCCCGGATATAAAAGCTGAACCATATTTTGCAGATTGTAACCAAAAGCCGTGGCATGTTCAGCCATCGTTTTAGCCAATCGCTCCAGTGAATTTTGCGCAAGGCTAATATAATCGAGCTCACCGCTCAGATGTCCGACCCTGATAAATGCCGCTATAGAAGCTGAGGTTCCACTTGGAATTGCATTATCAAAAGTCTGACGTGGATTGGAGATGAGTTGTTCGTGATCTTTCGTAGCATAATCGAAAGCCTGTTTGGAAGCATCGTAAAATCGTTCTCTGATGTCCTGAGCGAGTTTCATTGAGATCTGTAGATATTTTTCGCTACCCGTAATCTCAAACAGATACGTTAAGGCCTCAGAGAAAAGAGCATAATCATCTAAATATCCCAAATGACGGGCCTGATCTCTGTTAAATGACCGGTATAAGATTCCATCTTTATAAAGTTTACTTAGTAGGAACTCTCCGTTATTAACAGCGAGTTGTTTCCATTCCTCTATACCAAAACATTTGTATGCTTTGCATAATCCTTTTAATACCAGTGCATTCCAGGATGTGATAATTTTTTCATCTTTGCCGGGCGGGATGCGGTTTGACCGTTCTTTTAAAAGCTTACCGAGAGCGGATTGTTTAAGTTTTTCAAATTTTTCAATCGTCATTCCTAACGTTTGGGCCGATTTATCCGGTGATTTTACAACGTGAAGAATGATGTTCCCATCCCATAGCGGTTCGTTCGTAATCTGAAAATGTTCGGATATTACATTCCATTCCTCATCCGTCAATAGTTTTTTTATTTGCTCATGAGTCCAGACGTAATAGCGACCTTCTTCACCTTCACTATCAGCATCCAATGCAGAATAAAATCCTCCATCGGGATGCAACATATCTCTTTTAAGGAACTCAATAGTCATTGTTAGAGCGTTTTTAAATGCAGACTCATGATTAACCTGAAATCCGTCACATAAAGCTGATAGCAACAGGCCGTTATCGTAGAGCATTTTTTCGAAATGAGGAACGAACCATTGACTATCGGTACTATATCGATGAATTCCGCCGCCGACTTGATCATAGATACCACCCAAAACCATGCTGCGTAGCGTGTTGAGAGCCATGTTGCGGGCATCCGTATTTTGTGTCACTGAATAATAACGCAGAAGGAATTCTATCCCCATGGAAGCTGGAAACTTAGGAGCTCCTGAAAAACCACCTTCTTTAAAATCGTAATTTTCTTTGTAGGCATTATAAGCGTGTTTCAATAAATCATCGGTAAGGGTAGACGCTTCAAGATGGTCGTAAAGATCAGCTTGTAGCGCATCTTTAAGATAATTAACACGTTCGTAAATTTGATCGGGTTCCTGTTCATATAATTCAACCAAGCGTCTCAGAACCGTAAGAAATCCCGGCCGGTTATAAGCGGATTCTACCGGGAAGTAGGTTCCTCCGAAAATGGGCATTTGATCGGGGGTCAACCACACATTCAACGGCCAGCCGCCCTGTCCCGACATAAATTGTAAAGCTTCCATATAAATGGCATCCAAATCGGGACGCTCTTCACGATCCACTTTTATGTTGATAAAATGCTCGTTCAGAAAACTGGCGATTTCTTCATTTTCAAACGATTCGTGAGCCATGACATGGCACCAATGACAACTGGAATAGCCGATGCTCAGGAAAATCATTTTATTTTCTTCCCGAGCTCTGTTCAATGCTTCCTCACCCCAAGGATACCAATCAACAGGGTTATGAGCATGTTGAAGCAGGTAAGGTGATGTCTCATGAATCAGGTGATTCGTAAATTTTTCGGAAGCCATGAATTATAACAGTTTTTGTATGATTAAAGAAAACAGGCAGATATTCAATAGAATACTGCCCGTTTAAATGTACATTAATTCGAATGATCAACTTTCAGTAGTTGGTTCTTCCTCACCAAAAATCTCTTTTTGTCTCCGGCGATATGTTACTTTACTTATCCAGACGCCGACTTGATATAGAAAAATCAGAGGAATGGCAACAAGAGCTTGAGATAGGGGATCAGGAGGCGTAAGTGCAGCGCCTAATACAAAACAAACAACAATCGCATGTCGACGATATTGCTTTAAAAATGTAGGCGTCAGCAGTCCGATCTTGGTTAAAAAGTAAGTGACCATCGGAAGCTGAAACAGAATACCACAGGCCAGAATCCACATGGCCAGGGAACTGAAATATTCATTTATATCAAAAAAGTTTTGGACGACATTTGATATTTTGAATTGTGTAAAGAATTGCAATGCTAATGGCGTGAGAATCAGATACCCAAAAGAAACGCCGATAATAAAAAGCAAGGAAATAAAAAATACAATTCCCCGTGTTCTCTTTTTACCATGCGCTCCCAATGCCGGTTGTATAAAAGCATAAAATTGGTAGAAGAAAATGGGCGCACCGGCAATAGCTCCCATTACGATCAATGTTCCCCAATAGGTGAAAAACTGTCCCGGAAGTTTCCGGCTTTGCAGAATGACATCAACCGCATGGATATGCAGAAGTTTATATATGAAAAAATCTTTGTGGGTGGGACCCAGAAGAACTTTACTGATTACAAAATTGGAAAAAATAAGGGCAAGTAAGATGCCGATCACGAGACCGATCAATCCCTTAATAATTCTCCAGCGAAATTCCTCCAGGTGATCCAGAAATGGCATTTCCGCATCATTCTTGGAAGGTTCGGCCTTCGGGGGATCCCCTTTCATTATTTGTCGTTTTTGAGCAAAGTTAAAGCCCATAAGTAACTCTTAAACAAAATTTTGGATAAACCTGTTTTCCAGGAAATTCAGGTTATAATAACGTACAACATTTAAAAAGGTTGTACGCTATTACACCGGTTAAAAGAATAGGAATAAGATACGGAATTAAAATAAAGGTGTTGAGATAAATTATTTTAAACCGTTACAAAGTCATACAACGGAAATTGTGCACAAATATCAAGAACTTCATCGGAAACTTTCTTCAGGACCGATTCATTTTCAGGATCTTGCAGTACCTGATCGATGAGTTTGGCAATATGCTTAAATTCTTCTGTGCCAAGTCCACGTGTCGTCATTGCCGGAGTTCCGATGCGAATACCTGAAGTCACGAATGGACTTTCCGTATCGAAAGGAACCATGTTTTTATTTACGGTGATTTTTGCCCGGCCTAAGGCTTCTTCAGCAATTTTACCTGTCAACTCTTTGTTTCTGAGATCGATAAGCATTAAATGATTATCGGTTCCGCCACTTACCAGGTTGTATCCCATTTTCATGAATTCAGCAGCCATAGTTTGTGCATTGTCAAGTATTTGCTGCTGATACGTTTTAAATTCGGGTTGTAATGCTTCGCCAAAAGCAACGGCTTTGGCAGCAATTACGTGCATCAACGGACCGCCTTGTGTTCCAGGAAAAACAGCCGAATTTACCAGTTCACTCCAATTTTTAACCCGTCCGGATTTACGCGCTACTTTACCAATGGTATTTTCTCCATCTTTACCGATAAGAATCATACCACCTCTTGGGCCACGTAACGTTTTATGTGTTGTAGTGGAAACCACATGACAGTGGGGAAGCGGGTCATTCAATAAGTCCGTGGCGATGAGTCCGGCAGTGTGTGCCATATCCATCCAGAGAAAAGCTCCAACTTCGTCAGCGATACTGCGAAAAGCTTCATAATCAAAATCCCGGGGATAAGCCGATGCACCGATAGAAATCATTTTGGGATTCACTTTCTTCGCCTTCTCCCTGATCTGATCCATATCCAGGCGACCGGTTTCTTTACTGACACCATAAAATTTGGCATTATAATTCAAACCGGAAAAATTAACCGGAGAACCGTGAGTCAGGTGTCCGCCGTGCGCTAAATCAAGGCCTAAAAAGGTATCACCAGGTTTCAGAAACGTGAGATAAACGGCTGCATTCGCTGTGGCACCGGAGTGAGGCTGAACATTTGCATAGTCAGCACTAAAAAGTTTCTTGGCCCGGTCACGTGCCAGATCTTCGGCGATGTCCACGACTTCGCACCCTCCGTAGTACCGTTTTCCCGGATATCCTTCCGCATATTTATTGGTCAGAACCGATCCCATTGCCGAAATAACGGCTCTTGAAGCAAAATTTTCAGATGCGATCAATTCAAGATTATTATTCTGACGGTCGGTCTCCTTTTCAAGAATCTGATAGATTTCCGGATCCTGTTCCTTTAAACTTTTCATAATACTTTTTTGAAATTTCAGTTAATGATGTGTCAAATCATGAATTTTGTTTACCCGACGTTCATGTCGGCCCCCCTCGAACTCCGTTTTCAGCCAGGCAAGAACGATGGTTTTCAATTCCTCTTCTGATAAAAAGCGTCCCGGCAGGCATAACACATTTGCATTATTATGTTTACGGGATAACTCAGCGACATCTTTATTCCAGGCGAGCGCGGCACGGATATGATCGACTTTATTGGCTGTCATACAAACTCCTTCACCACTTCCGCAAATTGCAATTCCCTTTTCATATTGTCCCGTACTCACTGCTTCCGCAACTTGTACGGCAAAATCAGGGTAATCTACGGAATCTTCGGAATGCGTGCCGTAATCAACCGGCATATAACCATTTACCTCCAATACCTTCTTAACATATTCTTTGGCTTTAAAGCCGGCGTGATCGCTACCTATCGCTATAATCATAAATTAAGTTTTGTTCTCCTTTTTAACAGTACTTAAATATCCTTAAAAAAATCTTCACTATAAAGAGACAATATCAGTTTCCAGTAAACAGTAAAACAGTTTTCAGTTATAAAATGTAATTTAACGTGAATACGATATAATTAAAGACTTCTTTTGTTTCCTATCCACGATTTGAGGATCTCTCACCTAAAGAGCAGGTTTGAGATGACGACTTTGAGTAATGTTTTTAAACATCAACAGCAGCTTCGCCCATTCGCGTCATTTCCACCGTTCTGATGTTTCGTTTGATCAATACAGAATTCTCCCCTCACCCTGAATTGAACTGAAGTTCAATTCGGTCCCTCTCCCCGGGGGAGAGGGAATTAGGGTGAGGGGTTCGTTAATAAAAAATATTTCATTACGTATCTGAGTGTGTTAATTCTTCACTTAAAGAACGGTTTTGCAAAGCTTTCTTTAAGTCTAAAAGACTGGTGAGAGAAATCTTCAACGGAACATATTCATCCCAGGAAGCTGTTTTAAATAAGATGTTATCCCGAATCCAGGTGAAGATAATGTACAATATCTGAAAATGTAGTTTACAATAATTTGATTTGTGATAGATACGGGAAGTACAATCAGGATTAAGGTTTTTCTTACGTTTTAAAAAAGGGCTGAACCCACTGTTTACTGATCACTGAACTCACCGGTCGTGGGTTAAGGCGTAGACGAATAGATTGACGCCCATTTTGAAGGCTTTTTCGCGGATAGCCTGGGGATCTTTGTGGATTTCCGGATCGGCCCAGCCATCAGCTAAATTGGTTTGGTAGGTATAATAAATAACCAGTCGTCCCTTGTGATAAATACCGAATCCCTGGGCGGGTTTGCCATCATGTTTATGAATTTTTGGGCAGCCACCGGGGAAATCGAATACCTGATGATAAATCGGATGGGAATAAGGCAAATCGTGCATCTGATTGTTAGGATAAATTTCTTTAAGGATTTTACGAACGTATTTATCAAAACCATAATCATCATCAATATAGAGGAACCCTCCATTATCAAGATATTTCCGCACATTCTGGATTTCCTCCTCATTTAAGGTGATATTTCCGTGTCCGGTCATAAAAGCGAATGGATATTTAAAAAGATCAGGACTGCCAATAGAGACGTCATCATACTGCACATCCAAGGCACTCGGCACATATTTTTTCAGGTAATTGATCATATTAGTCAATGAAGAGGGATCATTGTACCAATCGCCTCCACCCCGATATTTAATACGAGCAATCCGGTAGGCTCCTTCATCCTGTGCAGATACCGAACCAGGAAATGAAGAAGTTACCAGTGCTATACCGATATATATAGATGTAATTAAAAGAAGATATCGATTGCCACGCATTGGAGTATATTATTTACAAAAGTAAAATGTTTGTTTGGCTGAATTGAATAATGGCGTATTTTTAAG
>Ga0102956_1000203_pt1 | contig 20627 bp, 14 predicted proteins | sample SalPonF2_A_D2_MG_FD_84515 | JGI IMG/M metagenome (GOLD analysis project Ga0102956, IMG submission 84515) | Salt pond soil microbial communities from South San Francisco under conditions of wetland restoration - Salt Pond MetaG SF2_A_D2_MG ...
CAAGGGTGGAAAAATCGTTGTCGTGGGATTGTTCGGCGGCAGCTTCAACCTCGCTTTGCCGCTACTGCCACTCAAGAGCTTCACGCTGGAAGGCGCCTACGTGGGGTCGCTTGCCGAGATGGAGCAACTGATGGCGCTGGCGCGGGCCGGCAAGGTGCCACCCCTGCCGATTCAGTGTCGCGGCCTCGACGAGGCCGATGCCGTGCTGCGGGAGTTGCGCGAGGGCCGGGTCATCGGACGGGCCGTGCTGACCCCGGGGGGCTAGCGATCGGCATTCACCCTCTGCCGTCCGACTCCCTTATCAGCGTGCTGCGATGACGTGTCGGAGCGTTCTCCGCTGCCTCGCCTGGGGCGTCGCTGGAGCTGGAATCCGCAACGCTGCGGCGCGCCGGGGAGCGGCCGGATCGGGAATCCGGCAACAAGGAAAGAACATACGGGTCAAACCCGGTGTCGAGCGACTCGCGCGGTTCTCGGCGGCGGTCAATTTGCAATGGTTTGTGTTCGTCTGCCATGACATTCGCTCCATCGGGCTTTCTGTTCCAGCATCACGCTAGCATCCGGCCTTGCCGGCCCGGGCAGCAAATTGACATAACTCCGCGCCCAGCGGGAAACCGGGCCCCAAACTGAGGCCCCCGTCACGTTTCGGTAGAAATCGCGCCCGGCCATCACTCCGGCTCAAGCGGCGAAAACAGCAGGTTGCCACGGGTTCCGTCGGACGTGTAACCGAGCGCCAGTCGGCCCGCTACAAAGCCGAGTTTGTCGACGCCGGCAAGTGCCCCCAGGTAGCGTTGTTCCAACGCCATGACCGCGGGTGTGCAGGCCATCATCGTGGAGCCCGCCTGGCCAATTTTGACGGATCCGTCGCCGTCTCCCGGTGAGATCGCCGCGAAATATCGATTGCATGCGGATTTGCCGCTGATCCTGCCATCGGCAAACGCGAGGGTGATCGGCGGTTCCCCGGGTGCCAAGTCGGCCGTGCTGAACTGATCCAGTTTCCACTCGCTGCCGTCGAGCACGGCGAGCGAAAAGGTGCCGAGAATTTTGCTGCCTTGTTCGCTCAACCCGTCCGCGCCAAGCTGGTAGCGCCGTTGCGCCATCTGCGTGGGGCAACACATCGCGTCGGCCGGTCCGGCCTGCACAACGTCGAGTACGATTGCCCGGTCTACGATTTCGAGGTCGCGTACCTGGACCCGGTTGCCCACGAATGCAGTACCGGTATTGACCGCCATTCCGCCGCGCAGCGTGACCACTGCAAGATACAGATTGACGCCGGAGCCGCCCGAACTCTCGCTGAGCAGTACGGCTCTCTCGGGCTGGCCGTCGCCGTCGAGGTCGCCCTCGAGTGAAAGCCGATCGATCAGAGTCACGGTCGGTCGCGATGCGCCGCCTGCGACAAAGGGCTCGCCCTCGAAGCGCCCGTCGGTCAACCTGACCGCGTAGTCATAGATCCCGCTGTACTCGGTATTTGCCACCGCGTTGGCGTCCGGCGCCCCGACAACTGGCGCGGCCCTGGCCGCTGTGCTTGTATTGGTGTTATTGCTTACGCAACCGGGTCCCGCTGTCAGTAGCGTGGCCAGGGAAAGGAATAACAAACGCCGCATGACATGCCTCCGTGCGCGAGCGTGGGGGAAGCGAGTGTAAACGGGGTCCAGGTATCGCGCCAGTTGCCGGGCCATCGAACCAGCGCGATCGCCTGATTGCGGCGACCGAGAGTTCATGAGGGGAAAGCGATGATTGGATTCGAAATCAACGGCAGCGCGATCGAGCTGGATGTCGATCCCGATATGCCTTTGCTGTGGGCGATTCGCGACGCAGCCGGGCTGACGGGTACGAAATACGGATGTGGCGCGGCGCTGTGTGGCGCCTGCACCGTGCATGTCGATGGTCGCGCGGTGCGCTCCTGCCTGCTCCCGGTCAGTTCCGTGGCCGGAAAGTCGGTGACCACGATAGAAGGAGTGAGCGGCGGCACGGCCGCTGCGGTCAAACAGGCGTGGCTGGAGCTGGAAGTAGTCCAGTGTGGTTACTGCCAGTCCGGTCAGATCATGTCGGCGGTCGAATTGCTGGAGCGGAACCCCAGCCCGGACGATGCGCAGATCGACAGCGCAATGCGCGGAAATATCTGCCGCTGTGCGACCTACGCCAGGATACGTGACGCTATTCGTCTGGCATCGCGTTCACTGTCGGGGAGGTCGGAAGCATGAGCGCCAAGACCCGGGTAAATCTCGCTCGTCGCAGTTTTCTCAAGGCCGGCGTCGGGGCCGGCGCCGGATTGACCCTGGGGGTGATACTGCCGCCGCTGGCAGCGGCGCAGGACGCCGCCCCTGGCTTGCCCGGAAGCGGCGCGTTGGTTGCCGGAAGATTCGAACCGAACGCATTCGTGACGATTGCACCCGACAACACCGTCACCGTGATATCCAAGCATCTGGAGATGGGGCAGGGCGTATACACCGGGCTTGCGACCCTGGTCGCCGAAGAACTGGACGCCGACTGGGACCAGGTGGCGGTAAGCGCGGCGCCAGCGGACGCCAGCCGCTATAACAACCTGTTTTGGGGGCCGATGCAGGGCACCGGCGGCAGTACCGCGATTGCAAATTCATTCATGCAGATGCGCGAGGCAGGTGCGGCCGCGCGGCAGATGCTGATTGCGGCCGCGGCCGAACGCTGGTCGGTGGCGGCGGGCGAAATCACGGTGGCGTCTGGCGTAGTCAGGCACGCCTCGAGCGGGCGCAGCGCAAGTTTCGGCGAGCTGGCCGAAGCAGCCGCGCGCCAGCCCGTGCCGACCGAGGTAACTGTCAAGGACCCTGCCGACTTCCGTCTTATCGGGAAACGGGTTCCGCGCAAGGACGGTTCCGGCAAAATCGATGGCAGCGCCGTGTTTACCCAGGATGTTCAGCTCGACGGGATGTTGACCTCGCTGGTGGCGCATCCGCCCCGGTTCGGCGCCCGGGTGAACAAAGTGGATAGCGCGGCGGCCCGGGCAGTGCCGGGCGTCGTCGCCGTACACCAGATTCCGAGCGGGGTTGCGGTCGTCGCCAGAGACTTCTGGAGCGCGTCCCGGGGGCGCGATGCGCTGCAGATTGACTGGGACGAGAGCGGCGCGGTGACTGCGAGTTCGGCCACTCTTATGGCGAGCTATCGTGAGCGCGCCCAGAGTGCCGGTCTGGTGGCGCGAAGCGAAGGGGCGGTGGACACGGCGCTGGAGAAAGCTGCGAGCCGTCTCGATGCCAGCTATGAGTTCCCATACCTCGCCCACGCGGCGATGGAGCCGATGAACTGTGTGATCAGGCTGGACGAGCAGGGTTGCGAAGTCTGGAACGGGGAACAGCTGCATACCGGCGACCAGATGGCGCTGGCCGGGTTTCTGGGAATTACGCCGCAGCAGGTCCGGGTCAACACGCTGTTCGCGGGCGGTTCATTTGGCCGCCGTGCCAATCCGCAGTCGGATTACCTGCTGGAGGCCGCTGCGATCGCAAAGGCCGGCGGCGGCAAGGCCCCGGTGAAGCTGGTCTGGACGCGGGAGGACGATATGCGTGCCGGCTGGTTCCGGCCGATGTATTTCCACAGTTTGCGCGCGGGACTCGATGCGCAGGGGCGGCCGGTTGCGTGGCGGCATCGCATCGTCGGGCAGTCCATTGGTGCGGGCACGGCGTTCGAGTCGGCGATGGTCAGGGACGGGGTCGATTCGACCTCGGTCGAGGGCGCGAGCAACCTGCCGTATGCGATCCCCAACGTCAGCGTCGAATTGCATACCACCGAGGTGGGAGTTCCGGTGCAGTGGTGGCGTGCTGTCGGATCGACCCACACCGCGTTCGCTGTCGAGTGCTTTATTGACGAGCTGGCACATGCCGCGGGCCGCGATCCGGTCGAGTACCGGCTCGAGTTGCTCGGCGAGCATCCGCGCCACAGCGCCGTGCTGCAACTTGCCGCCGACCGCGCGGGCTGGGGCAAGCCGCTGGCCGAGGGCAAGGCGCGCGGTGTCGCATTGCACGAGTCTTTCAATACCCGCGTGGCGCAGGTGGCCGAGCTGTCGCGAATGCCGAACGGGGGATTTCAAATCGACCGTGTGGTGATCGCCGTGGACTGCGGAATCGCGATCAATCCCGACGTGATCCGTGCGCAGATGGAAGGCGGCATGGGGTATGGATTATCTGCGACGCTCGAGAGTGAAATAACGATCGAAAACGGTGCCGTTGTCGAGGGCAATTTCGACGGCTACCGCGTCCTGCGGATAGGGCAGATGCCGAAAGTCGAGGTCCATATCGTGAAGTCCGCCGAGCCGCCCACCGGGGTCGGGGAACCGGCTACACCGGTCATCGCGCCGGCTGTTGCCAATGCGCTGTTTGCGCTGGACGGCAAACGCGCGCGGCGATTGCCCCTCGGCGTAAATTCATAACTTCATGAAAAATAATATTATTTTCTATTTTCTGCGAGAAGGGAGCGAATATATTGTAAAATAGTGGGCTTGTTGCACGTTCTGACAGCCGAAGCGAGGCCGTGACGGCTGCCGGCAAATGTTTGACCTGAATCAACCAGACCCGCATACCCTGGTTGGTAAGATCTCGTCCCTACAGCAGCGCGATTTCCGAGGTAAAACGACTTGAAGGCGATTTCGACTTTGACGCTTGCGATGTCCGTATTTCTGGCCGGTGCGGCGCAGGGCGCGGACGAGGCAGTCACCATGGCCTCGCTGGCAATGCACGCTGAAGCCGCGCCCCAATGGCCGCGGTTGGAAATGTCCGAGGATCATCATCTTCAGGATGGCCTCGACGCCAAACTTGAAAATCTCGGCCTCGCCTCGAAGGCACAACGCGGTCGTCTGGCCGTGACCCTGGTTGACGTTACCGTGCCCGACCGGCCCCGCGTCGCGAGCGTCAACGCCCACCAGATGATGTATGCCGCGAGCCTTCCCAAGATCGCGATCCTGCTGGGTGCTTTTCAGAAGGCGCATGACGGCGAGATGGAAATGGACGCGGAGACGGAGACGCTGTTGACGCAGATGATTCGACGCTCGTCGAATTCCGCTGCCACGACGATGCTCGAACGCGTCGGCTATTCGTATGTTGCCGACATCCTCCGTTCCGACCGGTACGAGCTGTATGACGAGGATATGAACGGCGGGCTGTGGGTCGGTAAACCGTATGCCAAGAAAGCGGTATGGCAGCGCGATCCGCTGTATAACCTGTCGCACGGAGCGACGCCCTTCGAAGTAGCGCGATTCTATTACTTGCTGGAAACCGGGCGCCTGGTCGATGCAAAGTCCTGCGCGCGGATGAAAGAAATGCTCGGCGATCCGGCGATCAAGCACAAATTCGTTGCTGGCCTTAACATCCACCGGCCGGGGTCGGCGATCTACCGCAAGTCTGGCACCTGGTCCACGTATCATGCTGACAGCGCAATCGTCGAACGCGACGGACGCCGTTACATTGCCGTCGCGATGGCCAACGATCCGGCAGGCGGGCGCTGGTTGTCCGAACTCATCGTCGCGCTGGACGATCTGATTTTCGATCCGGAAAATATTGCCCATGATCGCATGGCGGACGATCACGTCAGGCCGATGGTACCGCCGCCGCGCCCGCCGGCCAGCTAAGCCTAGACCCGCTCGGCGGATTCCCGCGAACGCGCCGCGGTACGTTAATCCGGCTGAATTGCGCCCGGGCGTGCATCTTCCTCGCGTTCGTATAGCGGCATTGAACCGACGTCTTCGCCAGACGGGCTGACTGACCCGGAAACCGCCGGCGCGAGTGCCGCGGCAGCTTTTTCCGCTCCGATTCGGGCCGCGTGACGGGCCTCGATCATCCGCTGTATCCGCATTGCCAGCGTCTGGTGCTCCACTGCGGAATTCTTGTAAAGCACATTGGAACTGACCACCACCAGGTAGTGGTAGTCGAGGCTGTCCATCGGACCTTCGACAATCGCCAGTGAAGCGAGCTGGTTGCGTTTGTTGCCCTGGTATTGCTTGCACACGAAATCCGGCTCGGGCTGACAGCTGTACAGCGAGCCGGATTTGAAATACACCGCGTAGGAGTACAGCGCCGGGTGCGACGCATAGCGAATGCGACGCTGGGTCATGTACAGAAGTCGTTTCAGTTCGGTGCTGGAGTACTCGTCCACCAGGCGTCCCTGTTCGAGCAGATACAGGAAATGCACGAGTTCGCGCGGGTTGCCATAACTGGTGGTTCCCGCTACGCGGTTTTTCCCCGTACGGGTGAAAAAGCTGCCCTGCCGGATCAGGTCGGGGTCGAGACCGTTCCTGACTACAGCTTCGTTCATGGCCTCGAGGTAAATCTTGCCGAGTGCACCGGCCTTGTTGGCGGCGAAAAACTCGGCCTCGCGTTCGCCGTCGACCGGGTACTCGGCGCCGAAATGAGCGAGCAGGATGAGCTGTTTTTGCATGGTCGCTGCTGCCGCGTTGTTGCTGGCGGAGAGCATCCAGTCAAGCCAGTCATACAGGCTGCCGCGGTCGCCGACCTGAACCTGGCGGTATTCCCGCTCGCGTGTTTCGACATTCCAGAACAGCGCCTTGTGATGGTCGCTGATGACAAACTCGTCTCCTGTGATCCAGGTGTTTTTCAGCAACTCGTGGCGTGCTTGCGGATCGTCGGGATAGGCGTTCGCGAGCTCCTGGAAAAACGCAAGGCCGACCAGTATTTTGCCGACGCTGCCGACGTTCTCGCGAATACCGCCGTTGTGTTCGGCGTAGATCGGATTGTCATGGTCGGTCAGATCGAGAAGGGCGATGCCGTAGCGGTCGCCATCTTCGCCGACAATGACGGCCAGCGACTCACCGTAGGCCTGGTCCGGTTCGAATTCGAACGGCCGGTCCGAACCAAGCAGGCGCGGTTGCACGTATTCGGTCGACAACGTAGCGCCTTCCGCAAGTCTGCAACCGCTGACCTCGCCAGCCTGCGCCGCCGTGCAATAGTCGAGGCGGCGAATCTGTGTGTGCGGATAGCCATCGATCGGATAGGCATGTGCGCTGGTGCCAATCATGGCGAGCCCGATCAGCAACAGGATATTCTTCATTTTTACCCTCCCGGTGGCCGTTCGAGATTGACCCGTACGGTGCTCGACTGCACGAGGCCTTCGTCCAGCGAGCGCAGATAGCTGCTGCTCGAAGCGCCCTGGCTTTGCACGAAAGGCCGGATCTGGAACAGGTACAACTTGTCGCCGACGAAACCGAACTCCACATCGGCAACGGCGTCCGCGCGTTCCTCGGGCGGCAACGTGTCGAACCAGCCCGGTAGTTGCGATACGAATTTCAGCAGCGCCGCAATCTTGTCTTCGGTCAAAAGGCGTTCCGCGCCGGAGGTGCTGACGAGTTCGGAGCCGCCGCTGGTTTTCAATATGCGCTTGTAGGGCGCCGTCGCCGATCCGAGCAGACTTACCTTGCCGTCAGTTTTTCGAATCAGCAGCGACTCGGCGGCCTGACCCTCTACGCCGCCGCCGACGCCTTCGTTGACGACGACGGTGATGTGATCGCGCGCGCCCGTTTCCGCGTCGGCGGTCACCAGGACTCCGGAGATATCCGCATTGACGCTGCGATGCAGAAGCACGGAGGCATACACATGCTCCGGGTCGTTCATGATCCCCTGGCGCCAGCCGTAGGAGCGCTCGGTAAACGGGCTCGCCCAGACGTCGCGCATGGCCTGGATAATGTTGTCGAAGCCGACCACGTTCGGCACGGTCAGATTGATGCCCGCCCCGGTAAATCCGGGCAGGTCCTCTACGTTGGTGTCCGATCTAACGAACACCCCATAACTGCCATCCGGGCCGAAGTTGTCCAGCAGCGCCTGATGAAACTGATCGAGTTTCTCCGGGTTGTCCGGCCGGGTCTCGAACCAATTGCGGATCGTTCCCAGGATTTCACGGGTACGGGTGGTTCGTTGCACCGGGTCGTCGATTGCCTGCAACTCGTCGAAGTGAATCGTCATCCATTCAAACAGGGTCGGTCCGCCGGGCTCGATCCGGCGATCCAGCAATGAGTGCGCGAACAGGCCGAATGGCACAGCCAGTCCCGGCGCCACGTGGCCGGGGAAGTGCTTGGTCAGTTTGCCTACCTGGGCGGCTTTCGGTCCGACCCGCACACCCTGATCCGCCGATCCCAGCTGCGCCGTGGGAATCAGTTCCTGGGTTGTCAGATCGAGACGCGATACATCGATGCTGATGCGTTCGCTGACCTGCGGTGCGGTGTCGCTGCGGGCGTCCTCATGGCTGTCGTCCAGCATGATTCGCACCACCCCGCGCGGGCTGGAAGCGACCATGATCCGCTGTCCGAGGTAGCGTCGCAGATCGGGCAAATGCTGGTCGGCGACGACGACGTTGGGAACGCCGAGATTGCGCGCGAGCAGCTGCACATGGGAAAGCGCATTGCCTTCGTGTTCGGTCAGGATTCCGGCGACCACCGGGAGTTCCGACACCGTTTCCGGGACCAGCGCGATGCTGTCGGCGGTTCCCTCGGGTACGTTCCGGAGTTCGTCCAGCGTGCGCAGTACGCCGCGCCCGATGCCCGGATTTAGCGAGCGCAGTCCGGAAGGGACATCGCGTCCGAACATCTGTTGCCGGATACCGGCGAGCTGCATGGCATCCGCTTCGAGTGGTTCGAGCAGACGCGAATAAAACAGCAGCGGGCTGCCGCGCATGCGATCCGGGATGTACTCGGCACTGAGCGGCTCGATCTGGGCGAAACGATGGATTGTCGGCTCGAAATACAGCGCCAGTCTGCGCGTGGCCCAGCCGGGTGCGCGTCCAAGGTACCTGAGTTCGGCGAGATACCCGTCGAGCTCCATGGTCCCGGCATCGAATGCCTTCATGCTGTTACTGAGATTTTGCCATTCCCAGGCGGTAAGCAGGCCGACGCCATAGGCCGCCTGGGCGAAACCGTGCATCAAATCGACAGACCCGGCACGGCTGTAACGGGTCTCGCCGATTCCCAGCTTTTGTCCGAGGTTGAATACGTGGGCCTCGAGCGAAAGAATCAGATCGATGCAATCCAGCGGATTGCCGCTGCGGGAGATTCCCTCGCGCAGCGTTGCCATTAACCTGCCGAGCCTCTCCAGCCGCTGCGTTGCGGTCGCGGCATCGCTCAACGCGGTAGTCTGCTGGCGCAGCGTGTTCGCCAGTTGCGAATCGCGCGATTTCGCGGCAAACGCTTCGATGGCGGGGGCCGGGTCCGGGAGTCTGGCTGCCGTGTCTATCGCGGCGGCCAGCGCCTCGTAATCATCGGCCAGTTCGGGCTTGCCGGAACGCGCAGCGTATTCACGCACCCGCGCGGCATCGCTCGGTTCGGGGCGGCCATGGATCTTGTTGCGGAGCTCCGAAAACCCGGCGTCCTCGGTATTCAATACGGTCGCCATGCCGCGAATGTCGGCTGCGCCGATCGCGCTCTGCCCGTGCGGGATCAGGCGCGCGGCCTCGACCAGCAACGGGTAACGGGTTTCGACCCAGCCGGGCTGGCGCGCCAGTTCGCTGAGGAATGCATAGGCGCTCGCTTCCTCGTCCTCGATCTGAAACGCGCCGCGGTAGTAACGTGCCTTGTGCAGGATCCAGCCGTCGTCGTAGTCAATCAGGAATTGCTCGAGTATCAGAGCGCGAAAATGGTCCTGTTGCGGCGGCGATTCACCGAAATCCGCAGCGTCGAGCTGGACCATGACGTTGGCAACAGGAAACCCTGCCGCGCGCAAACGCAAGGTCTGATCGCTCCATTCGCCGTGCTGGTTGCCACCGCCGTGCTCGACGCAGGCATAGGCCTTGGGTGGCAGGACGCTACCGTCCTTGCAGAACCAGCGAATCTGACTAAAGGGCCCGCGTGGGTTAGCGCGCATCTCCTGTATTGACTGGCGCAGTTGTTGCGCTTCGGCAGCCGGAAGGTTGTCGACGGCGGAACTGGCGAAAAGTAATCCCGGCACCGTCACCGCGAGTGCTGCGGTAAATCCCTTGATGAGCGATCGCATGAGCTTGGTTTCCGTATTGACCTCATTTTTTGCCGGCCCTCGCGAAGATCCGGCTCTGTTGTCGCGGATGTTATCAGGCTATGAGCGTGCTGGCCGACTTGGCTAAACCCCGGTGGGCGCGCCGAACCCCGCCGGGCAGGTGTATCATGAGTCAAAAAACGGTCCGAGCGATCGTATTCCAGCAGGAGGCGTACATCATGAACAGACCTGCGGGCCGGCTTTCGCCCGTCGACAGATTTCTGTCGCTGTTTACGAAAATGGGACCGGGAGAGGGTCCGAGCGTGTTGTGGTTTGCGCTCTATGTCTTCCTGTTGCTTTGTTGCTATTACATCCTCAAGACAACCCGTGAAGTATTTATTCTTACCGACTACGACGCGGAGATTGCCAGTTACGCGATAGCAGCGCAGGCATTACTGCTGTTCTTTGTCGTGCCGCTATACGGCCTGCTGTTCCGCGCCAGCGAAAAGAAATACCTGATTCGATGGGTAACGCTCTTTTTCGCCGTCAACATCGGGATTTTCTACCTGATGGGCAATGCCGGGATGGAAATCGGCTTCGTCTATTACGTGTTTGTCGGCATTTTCGGGGTCATGCTGATCGCCCAGTTCTGGGCGTTTGCCGCCGACTGTTACAACGTAAAGAGTGGCCAGCGCCTGTTCCCGGTCATCATGATCGGCGGGTCGGCCGGGGCGATTCTCGGTGCCAAGGTGCCCAAGGTACTCTCCGCGATGGGCGTCGAGCAGATCGAGATGCTGCTGGTCGCCGGCGGCATATTGCTGCTGACTCTGGTGCTCGGCGAGGTTGCCCGGCGCACGATTCCCGATTCGGCGCGAAGTTCCTACGAGGAGCCCGAGACCGAGCCCGAGCAGGACAAAATCGGCCAGGCACTCGGCGGTTTTGCCCTGGTGATGCGCAATCGCTATCTGCTGATGATTGTCGCGCTGGTGGTCCTGCTCAACTGGGTAAACAGTACCGGCGAGGTGATACTGAAAGACTTTGTGCAGAACTGGGCGGTTGCCCAGGTCGAGTCCGGCGCCGCCGAGGACGTGGGGGTTCTGATCGGCGGGTTTTTCAGCGACTTCTTCTTCACGGTAAATCTCATCGGTTTCCTGATCCAGGCGTTTCTGGTGTCGCGCATCTACCGCCGCATAGGGGTATCGGGGGCGCTGTTGATTCTGCCGACGATTGCCGCGATCGGTTACGGTCTGATCGCGTTTGCGATCGCGTTCGTACCGATTTTCAGTATTATCCGGATCGTCAAGATCATGGAAAACAGCGTCGACTATTCGGTCATGAACACCACCCGGCAGGCGCTGTTCCTGCCGTTGAGTCAGGCTGAGAAATACGAAGGCAAGACTGCGATCGACACGTTTTTCTGGCGCCTCGGCGATATGATCCAGGCAGGCGCATTCTTCGTCGGTCTCAACTACTTCAAGATGACCATCGTGCAGTTTGCGATGCTGAACGCGGTACTCGCGCTGGTGTGGCTGTTCATCGCCTACAAGCTCGGCAAGCAATACCGGCACCAGGTCAAGACCAATGTCCACAATGTCGCGCCAAAACTGATGAAGCCTTTACCGGATCTGCTTGCCGCCGCGGGGGGCAACATCAGCCACAGATTCGACCACGATGCGTTTGTCGACACCGATCCCGGCGACATCATGACGTTCTCGGCGCGGCTCGCCGGAGGTCAGGCGCTGCCCGGATGGATCAGCTTCGACTCCAGCCGTCGCCTTTTCCGCGGGACTTTGCCGACCGGGATTGGCGACGATATCGAGATAGAAGTGACCGCGACGGACGTTGAGGGCCTGTCGGCAAGCGGCACTTTTCGCATCGTTGTCGGTGATCCGGGTGCGGAGCCGGCCTGAAGTGGGAATTGGCTGCGGATTCGCGCGCGTCGGCGCGGTCTAGCGGGCGCCGTATGGGCGCGGACCAGTTGCGGGTCGGTTTGCTGGTCAACCCGGTCGCCGGGATGGGGGGAAGCGTCGGTCTGAAAGGCACAGACGGCGTTATGGCCGAGCGGGCGAGAGCACTCGGCGCGCAACCGGTGACTCCCGATCGCAGCCGTGATTTTCTCGCACATATTCCGCCAACGTTGCCGGTCCGGTGGCTGGCTGGTCCCGCCGAGATGGGCGAGCGCTGGCTGCGCGACGCCGGGCTTCAGTGCCAGGTAGTGGGCGAGACGGCGGCGAACACCGACGCCGGGGATACCCGCCGTATCGCAACGGAGATGTTGCGCCAGGGTATCGATCTGCTCGTTTTCGTCGGCGGTGACGGTACCGCTCGAGATGTCTGCGACGCGGTCGGAACCGGGCCGGCGGTCATTGGCGTTCCTGCCGGGGTTAAAGTCTATAGTGCGGTCTTTGCGGTCAGCGCGCGCGCCGCGGCGCGGCTTCTCGAGGCATTTTTCCATGGCGCAGAGACCGGCGAGGAAGAGGTGCTCGATATCGACGAGGAGGCGTTTCGCGAGGGCCGCCTCGATGCCCGGCTGTACGGGGCGATGCGCGTTCCCGAGGTTGCCGGAGACCTGCAGGGAGGCAAGGAGGCGTCCGACAGCGGCGTCTCGGGACAGGCAGCCAAGCGGGAAGTAGGCGAGTACGTTGCCGGTCTGCTGCAACAGGACGTGTTGTACCTGCTCGGTCCCGGAACGACGGTCAGGGCGGTGGCCGATGCGGTCAGTGTCGAGAAGTCCCTGCTCGGTGTCGATGCGCTGCGCAATGGCGAACTCGTCGGCCGCGATCTCAGCGAGCGCCAGTTGCTGGATTTGCTGGAGCGGTATCAGGTCGCGCGGATCGTCGTGACGCCGCTCGGCGGCAACGGATTCGTGTTCGGGCGCGGCAATCGTCAGTTTACGCCGGCCGTTATACGAAAGGTGGGTATCGATAACGTCATCATTGTCGCGATTGCTAGCAAGCTGCGCGGGATTGGCAGCCTGCATGTCGACACCGGCGACGAATCGCTGGACGAAGAGCTGGCCGGCTACGTCGAGGTCGTCATTGGCTGGCAACGGGCGAGGATGATGCGGATTTCGGTCTGAGCGCATCGTCACCGGACCGGAATCGCCGCGACTCGCCGTTTTCGCTTATAGTAACGGCTGCCTTGGGGGAGGTCGCGACAGACCTGAGAGTCCGGTATCCGCATTGCGCGCGCCGGAGACCCTTCGAACCTGATCCGGTTAGTGCCGGCGGAGGGATAGGCGTTTGGCTCAGAGCCAGGATTGCCCACCACGTCGTCGACCGGGTCTCTTTGGATTTCCAGAAGAGGACCCGATGCAAGTTTCCAGACACATTCCCGTTGTTGCCGCGGCAATTGCCGTTGCGCTGGCGCATCCGCCAGCAGTCCTCGCAGCCGACGCAGAGATGGCCGAAGCGCCGCAGGTTTTGTCCCCAATGCGGGTCCGCGCGGACTTTCGCCAGGCCGATATTCTCGATTCGAGCGCCAGTGTCACCGTGCTGGACCAGACCGCGATTCAGGATGCCGGGCAGCAGCATTTCGAGTCGCTGACCCGGCTCGTGCCGAATCTGAATACCGCTGGCGGCACTTCAAGGGCGCGCTATTTCCAGATTCGCGGCATTGGCGAACTCGAGCAGTACCAGGGCGCGCCAAATCCGTCGGTCGGATTCCTGATTGACGATATCGATTTCAGCGGCGTGGGTGGAGTGGCAACCCTTTTCGACACGGAGCAGATCGACGTGTTGCGCGGGCCGCAGGGGACGCGTTACGGGGCAAACGCGCTGGCGGGGATGATTTACGTCAAGTCGGTTGACCCCACCCCTGAATTCGATCTCACCGCCGAAGCGCTCGCCGGCAGCGATTCCGCGCGTTCGGCCGGCGTTGCATTCGGTGGGCCGGTGACCGACTCGCTTGGATACCGTTTGGTGGCCCATCGCTATCAGTCGGACGGGCAACGCAATAATCGCTTCTATGGCGACGCGGATACCAACCAGCGCGACGAGACGACGCTGCGCAACAAGTGGCGTTTTGTCGGCAACGGGTTGCGCGCCGACCTGACGGCCATGTATGTCGATATCGACAATGGCTACGATGCCTGGGCGATCGACTCCAGCCGCGATACGTTGTCCGACGATCCCGGCGAGGACAGCCAGCAGTCGCTGGCCGGATCGCTTCGCCTGGTCGCCGATATCGGCGAGGTCATCGAACTGGTCAGCATTTCGAGCGCGGCCGACAACGACATCCGTTTCAGCTTCGACGGCGACTGGGGCAATGATCAGAGCTGGGGTGAATTCGGCCCCTACGATTTTTTCTCCGATACCGAGCGTGACCGGACGACGATTACCCAGGAGTTGCGTTTGCAGTCGCGGCCGGGCCACGGATTTTTCGCCGGCCGCAGCGAATGGCTGGTGGGGGTTTACACCGGTTATCTCGATGAGAACAACGCCATCCTCGATGAATTCAATGGCGCGGTGTTTCGCGAGCTGGACAGTGACTATGACGCAACCAATGCTGCGGTTTTCGTTCAGCTCGATACCCGGCTTGCCGCGCGTACCAGTCTTTCGGCGGGCATTCGCGGGGAACGCCGGTGGGCTGACTACAAGGATAGCGACGGCGCCGATTTCGACCCGACCGACACGATGCCCGGCGGCCATGTGACGTTGAGTTTCACGCCGCGCGAAAACGTCAATCTGTATGGCTCGGTATCGCGGGGATACAAGGCCGGCGGGTTCAATATCGGTGCCGTGGTTCCCGAGGAGCGGCGCGAATACGATCCCGAGTATTTATGGAACTATGAAGTCGGATTCAAGGGCCTGTGGCCCGAGAGAGGGGTCTTCGCGAGTCTCGCGCTGTTCTACCAGGATCGCGACGATGCGCAGGTCAGCACGTCATTCCAGCTCGACCCAAACGACCCGCTCAGCTTTGTATTCCTGACCGACAACGCGGCGGAAGGCCACAACTTCGGGTTGGAAGGCGAGGCGCGCTGGCGCATACATCGCAACTGGACCGTGCAGGGATCGCTCGGACTGCTGCAAACCGAATTCGACGATTACCAGACCCCGAACCGCAGCCTGGACGGTCGCGACCAGGCCCATGCGCCGCACTACATGTACGACCTGGGTATCACATACCGCGATCAGCGCGGTTTCTTCGGCCGGGTCGATGTATCCGGAAAAGATGCGTTCTATTACTCCGACAGTCACGATCAGAAGTCGGATTCGTATACCGTGGTGAACGCCAAAGTCGGTTTCGAGGCGTTGCGCTGGTCGGCGTTCGTATGGGGGCGCAATGTATTCGATGAGGAGTACAGCCTGCACGGGTTCTTTTTTGCCAATGAGCCTCCGGACTGGCAGGAAAAGCTCTACGAACAACAGGCCGATCCCGCCCAGTTCGGCCTGACATTTACCTACAGATACTGAGGAGCCCAGATGCGTGGAACCATCGAGATCAGCATGTATCCGCTCGACGAGTCCTATGTCGGGCCGATCCGGAAATTCATCGAGCGCCTGCATAAGCATGATGGCGTGGAGGTAGAGACCAGTGCCACGAGCACCCGGGTGTCGGGCGATTACGACCAGGTCATGACGGTCGTCAACGCAGAGATGCGAAGGGTGCATGCGGCGGCCGAGGCGACCGTGGTTTTTGTATTGAAGGTGCTGTGCGCGCCATCTCCTGACTGAGAATGGCCGGGTTCTGGAGCGCCGTTGCTGCGTCGTTCGCGGCGATGGATACGGCTGAACTGGCAGCCGTGATACTTGCCATCGTTTACCTGTTGCTGGTCGTGCGCGAGAACATCTGGTGCTGGGGCGCGGCGTTTGTCAGCACCAGCATTTACCTCGTTTTGTTTTTCGACGTGCGCCTGTACATGGAATCGGCGTTGCAGGTTTTCTACCTTGCCATGGCGGTGTACGGCTGGTGGCAATGGCGCAGCGGTGGCAGCGGCGGTGGCGAACTGAAGATCAGCACGTGGCCGGTCACGGTCCACGCCGGAATTATCGCCGCAATTGCTGTACTGAGCATGACAAGCGGTTGGTTGCTCGACACCAGAACCGCGGCGGCGTTCCCGTATCTCGATTCGTTCACGACCTGGTCGGCAGTTGTGACGACCTACATGGTGACACGCAAGATTCTCGAGAACTGGATCTACTGGTTCGTCATCGACGGCGTCTCGATTTATCTTTATTCGAGCCGCGGCATGTATCTGACCGCATTGTTGTTCGTGCTGTATGTGGTGCTTGTCGTATTCGGTTACCGGCGCTGGCGCCGTCACTATCGCGCCGCCCGGGTTGCGGTAGCCGCGTGATTGGCGCCGGACCGGACCTGCTTCTCGCGGCGCGTAAAGCGCTGCACCGGGTTCCGCAGCTCGCTGCGTCCCGCGACGTTCATATCGACTTGCTGCACGGTGGCAATCATTCGAGCTTCCTGGTCGAGACCGCGGACACCAAATTCGTTTTGCGCCTTGCCGGGCCCGCGGCGGCGCTGGCCGCGGCGCCGGATATCGATCATGAGTATGCGGTGCTGTCTTTGCTGTCGGCCGAGGACCTGGCGCCGCGGCCGGTCTATGCCGACCCGGGGCGCGGGATTCTGCTCGTTTGTTACCTGGATGGGCGGGTTTTGTCGCCCGCGGACCTGCAGCTGCCGGACTACCTCGAGCCGCTTGCGACGGTACTGGCGCGGGTCCATCGCCATGCCTGGGACAGGAAACTAGCCGACCCGGTGGCGGCAACCAAAAGGTATCTGGGGATGCTGGATCGATCGTCGCGATTCCGGGTGCCCGTGGCTGCGATGCGGCGGCGGCTGAGCGCCGTTTCCGGTTGTTTCGAGTCGGCCGGATTCCCGGTGCTTTGCCATAACGACCTGTTGTCGGGCAACATCCATAAAGGAACGAAGCTGCGGTTGCTCGACTGGGAGTACGCCGGCGGTGGCGATCCGTGGTTCGATATCGCAACCCTGATCTGCTATCACGATATGGGAGCGGAAGCGCGCCACTGCCTGGTCGATGCCTATCGCCGTCATGGTGGCAGCGCCATGCGGGCGGAGCGTCTGGATGGGTTATGTGTACTGGTTGACTGTCAGACGCTGGCCTGGTCGCTTGCCCGATTGGCGGGAGGTGTCGCCGTGGAGGCGGACGCCCGATTGGCCCGATCCGCTGCGGCACGCCTCGGGATCGCTGAAACGTTTTGGGACTGACTTGATAGGCAGCGCTGTAACGCCGGGATGACCGGCACATTGCGATGCCAGGGATAAGCATATGAACATGTCGAAGAGGCCTTTGCCCTGCGTACTGCTGGCGGCGGTTTTGTTTGTGCTCGCCGGTTGTGGCCGCAACGATCCTCCGCCGGCCTCCATGACGGCCGGTGACAAGGCGAGTCAGCCGGCCGACGCTGCGCAAAAGCCGGCAAGTGCCGCCACATCCGCACCAGCCGTGCTCGATGTCACCGGTGCGCGGATTATCGCCGCGGACAGTGAGCCGGGTAACTGGTTCAGCCACGGCCGCGGCTATGACGAGCAAAGATTTAGTCCTCTCGATCTGATCAATGCCGACAACGTCGGCGGCATGAGTCTTGCCTGGTATTACGACCTCGAAACGGACCGTGGACTCGAAGCAACGCCGCTGGTAGTGGACGGCACGATTTATACCACCGGCACGTGGAGTATCGTCTACGCATTCAATGCGATCAGCGGCAAGCTGTTGTGGAAATTCGATCCGGAAGTGCCGAAGGAGTGGGCGGTCCACCTGTGCTGCGACGCGGTAAACCGCGGCGTGGCGCTGTGGGAGGACAAGGTCTACGTCGGCACGCTGGACGGCCGATTGATCGCGCTGGATGGCGGAACCGGCGAGCCAGTCTGGTCGGTGCAGACAACGGATCGCTCGCGACCCTATTCGATCACCGGAGCGCCGCGCGTCGTCAAGGGCAGGGTGATTATTGGCAATGGCGGCAGCGAGTTGGGCGTGCGCGGATATGTCTCCGCCTACGATGCCGCCAGCGGTGAACTGGACTGGCGTTTCTATACCGTGCCTGGCGATCCCTCGGAGCCATTTGAATCGCCCGCGCTGGAGATGGCGGCCGCAACCTGGAAGGGTGGCGAGTGGTGGAAAATCGGCGGCGGCGGCACGGTCTGGGATTCGATGGCCTACGACCCGGATCTCGATCTGCTGTACATCGGCGTCGGCAACGGCTCGCCATGGAACCGGCATATTCGCAGTCCCGGCGGCGGCGACAATCTGTTCCTTTCGTCAATCGTTGCCCTGCGCCCGGACAGTGGCGAGTACGTCTGGCATTACCAGACCACCCCCGGCGAGTCCTGGGACTACACGGCGACCCAGCACATGATTCTCGCCGACGTCGAGATCGATGGCCAGCGCCGCGAAGTATTGATGCAGGCACCCAAGAACGGGTTTTTCTATGTCCTCGACCGGGCCACCGGCGAGTTGATCTCGGCCGAGAAATTTGTCGAGATCACCTGGGCCACGCATGTCGATCCGGAGACCGGGCGCCCGGTCGAAACAGAGGGTGCGCGCTACAGCGAGAAACCGGTTTTCACGCTGCCGTCGCCGCTGGGCGCGCACAACTGGCATCCGATGTCGTACAGCCCGCTGACCGGGCTGGTCTATATCCCGGTCCAGGAGATGCCGTGGGTTTATGGCCAGGCGGAAGATTTCGAGTATCAACCGGGTTTCTGGAATACCGGTACGGAAATGGTTCTCGCCGCGTTGCCGGAAGATGCCGACAATCGCAAGGCGGTGCTGGCGATGACCCGTGGTCATATCGCGGCATGGGATCCGGTGGCCCAGACAGAGGTATGGCGGGTACAGCATCCCGGAATCTGGAACGGCGGCCTGCTCAGCACCGCAGGGAACCTCGTGATGCAGGGTAACGCTCACGGCGAGTTTGCCGTTTATCGCGCTGACAACGGCGAGAAACTGTGGTCGATGCCGGTCCAGACCGGCGTCGTTGCCGCGCCGGTCACTTATCTTGCCGATGGCGAGCAGTACGTCACCGTTATGGTGGGGTGGGGCGGAGTAGCGGCACTGGCCGGTGGCGAAATCACCGCGCGCTCGGGCGTGCGCAACGTCAGCCGCGTTCTTACGTTTCGCCTCGGCGGCGAGGCCGAGCTGCCGCCGTTGCCGCCGATCGAACGGCTGTTGCCCGAGTTGCCCGAATTGACCGCCGATGCAGCCATGCTCCAGAGCGGCAGGAAACTCTATACCGATCGCTGCAGCGTTTGTCATGGCGATGGCGTGGTCAGCGGCGGAGTGCTGCCGGATTTGCGCTACCTCGACAAGGAAGGCCACGACGCGTGGCAGGCGATCGTGCTGGGCGGGCTGCATCGGGAACGCGGCATGGTGTCGTTCGCCCAGGTCCTGTCGGTGCAGGATTCGGAGGCGGTACATGCCTATGTGCTTTCGCGGGCGCATGCGCTTAAGAATGGGCAGCCGTAAGTCGGTCCCGGAGGCTGTGTTTGCCGTGATGATTGGTGGATAATTGCCGCAGCCAGAAGCTGCCGCGGCAAAAGTAACGGCAATAACAACATCGGGCGTGGCCGGCGCACGGTGCACACTCAGGGGGTAAACGGACATGCTTATCGGTGTCCCGAAAGAAATAAAAAAAGACGAGCATCGTGTGGGGCTGGCGCCAGCGAGCGTCCATGAGCTTGTGGTGCATGGGCACGAGGTGATCGTAGAGACCAACGCCGGTACCAGTATTGGTTTTAGCGATGACGTGTTTCGCGGCGTAGGCGCCGAAATTGGCGCAAGCGCCGAAGAAGTTTTCGCTCGCGCCGACATGATCGTGAAGGTCAAGGAACCGCAGCCGACGGAATATCCGTTGCTGCGAGAGGGCCAGGTGCTTTTCACCTATCTGCATCTCGCGCCGGATCCGCAACAGACCGCGGCGCTGGTCGAGTCGGGCTGTGTTGCCGTTGCCTATGAGACCGTTACCGGCCGCGGGGGCGCTTTACCGCTGCTGGCCCCGATGAGCGAGGTTGCCGGCCGGATGTCGATCCAGGCCGGTGCGCAGGCACTCGAGAAGATTCATGGCGGCGCCGGCGTGCTGCTGGGCGGGGTTCCAGGTGTGGCGCCCGCAAAAGTCGTCGTAATCGGCGGCGGAGTTGTCGGGACCAATGCGATCCGTATGGCGATGGGTATGGAGGCTCAAGTCACGGTTCTCGATCGCTCATTGGAGCGGCTGACCGCGTTGGATTTCCAGTACGGCGGGCGTCTCAATACGATCTACTCGACCCGGCATGCGCTGGAGGAATATGTGCTCGATGCCGATCTCGTGGTGGGCGCGGTACTGGTGCCGGGTGCCGCGGCGCCGAAGCTTGTGACCCGCGAGATGATCGGCCGGATGCGGCCGGGCTCGGTTCTGGTCGATGTCGCCATCGATCAGGGTGGCTGCTTCGAAACAAGCAAGGCAACCACCCATTCCGATCCGACCTATATCGTTGACGACGTCGTTCACTATTGCGTGGCCAACATGCCCGGCGCGGTGGCAAAAACGTCAACGGTAGCGCTCAACAATGCCACGTTGCCGTTTGCGCTGGCGCTTGCCGACAAGGGCTACAAACAGGCGCTTCGCGACGACCCCGACCTGATGGCCGGACTCAACGTGCATTGTGGACAGGTCACCTACGAGGCCGTCGCACAGGACCTGGGCTACGATTTCGTCACCCCGGAGGATGCACTGGCAACCTGACCGGCACCGCAGTACAGGCCGGCGA
>Ga0102956_1000204_pt1 | contig 20611 bp, 20 predicted proteins | sample SalPonF2_A_D2_MG_FD_84515 | JGI IMG/M metagenome (GOLD analysis project Ga0102956, IMG submission 84515) | Salt pond soil microbial communities from South San Francisco under conditions of wetland restoration - Salt Pond MetaG SF2_A_D2_MG ...
CTCACGTGTTGGTCCGGCTGTAACCACGACTTTTTTCCCGGATAACGGTTTCTTATCGCTATCGTTGTCGATAGTGTTTAAAATCTCATTTATATATGATATGATACGGTCCGGTTCGGGAAGTCTTCCTATATCATTAAGCCCGCTGGCGAGATAACCTTCTTCCGGTTGCAGAATATGATATCCATACTCAAAGGCCGTTTTTAAATTCTTCTCAGTAGCCGGAGCCTGATACATTCCACCATCCATAGTCGGACATATAACAATAGGACATCTGGCAGCCAATACGGTACTAGTTAGCATGTTATCTGACAGCCCGTGTACTATTTTGGCAAGAGTATTGGCGCTACAGGGTGCAATAACGAATATATCCGCCCATTCACCCCATTGAATATGCCTGGCCCAGAACTCTGACGGATCTGTTTCTGTACCGGGAAATATATTTACAGCTACATCAGAACGGGATAGTGCCGAGAAAGTATCAATACCAACAAAGCGGGTAGCTGAAGGGGTCATCGTGACCCTGACATCTGCTCCCGCTTTTTGAAATTCTCTTAAGAGGTAAACAGCTTTGTAAGCCGCTATGCTTCCCGTAACGCCTAATAATATGCGTTTACCGGATAACATAAATATTATTTATCCTCTTCCTCGGCCCGGCGATAATAGATTTCGTCATTAGCCATTTCTTCTAATGCCCGCTGAGTGGCATGCGGCCGCTTTTCAAATTCTTTTGAAATACGTTCCTGCTCTTCATTGAACGAGAAATCATCTTCGTCGTCAAATCCTTCAAAATATTTCAACTTCTCGTCGAGTTCCATCTTTTCACGAGCTGCAATCTGACGTGCCCGTTTAGCAATGATGGCTATACTCTCGTAGATATTTCCCGTTATATCCTGATACTTTTCAATTTTTCGTGTTTTAATCGGCATATAGTACGTTACCTCTGGTAATCGTTAAGATTTATTCATAAATGATTCAACAATCTCTTTGACACGTTTATAAGCCAATTCGAGATCATCATTAATTATAACGACATCGAATTCCTTTTCGTGTTCAAGCTCCATTTGTGCCCGCTCAAGCCTTTCCTTTAACGTTCGTTTTGTTTCCGTATTTCGTTTTAATAAACGTTCTTTAAGGACTTCAAGCGAAGGCGGTTTGATGAAGATTGTCAGGCAATTATCGCCAAATTGTTTTTTGATATTGAGAGCACCTTTTATCTCGATATCAAACAGAACATAATAGCCAGAATTTAATTGTTTTTCAACCTCTGAACGAAGGGAACCGTACCGTTTACCTCCATAAAATTCTTCCCATTCGATGAAATTCCCATTATTAATATTATCCTGAAATTCCTGAGCAGTTAGAAAATGATAATCTTTGCCATTTACCTCACCTTCCCTGGAGGGGCGTGTTGTTGCTGAAATAGAGAATTTCAGGTTATCATAATCATTAAGAAGTCTTTTGGCAATGGTTGTTTTACCTGAGCCGCTTGGAGCTACCAGGACAATAACTTTCCCTTGTTTCACCTTATTCGATATTTTGAATTTGTTCCCGAATTTTTTCCAGAATTTCTTTTAAATCGACCACATTATGGGATATTTGTGAGTCGTTAGCTTTGGATCCGATGGTATTTATCTCCCGGTTCATCTCTTGTATCAGGAAATTGAGTTTACGGCCTACCGAGCCATTACGCTCCATGGCTTCACGGAAAAATTTTATATGTGATTGCAGGCGTACAATTTCTTCAGTGATATCCAATTTGTCGGCCAGGATAGCCAGTTCCAATTCCAGGCGTTCCTTATCGAAATTGTCATCATTTATCAGGTTTTCGATACGTTCGTGAAATTTATCACGTGCTTCGGGAACCCGTTCATCGGCTCGTTTTCCGATGAGTTGAAGGATATCTTCAATATTGTCCAGCCTCATCAGGAGATCTTCAGCAAGGTGTCCACCTTCCTGGCTGCGCATTGAATTTAAATGATGGAGAGCTTTTTTTATGGCATCTCTTACCAAAACAGCCATGGCCTTTAATTCTTCTTCATCACTTTCACGTGTCACAAATAAGTCGTTAAACGATAAATAGTGGCTTAAAGATATCGGCTCTTTAATACCGGCGGAATCTTTCAGATTTGTTAATAACTGTCTGTAGCTGGCAACAACTTTCGGATCTATTGTGATATCGAGTTCAGCCAAATCCTGTTTCTCTAACTTAATAGATACATTAAACTTACCGCGTTCAATATGTTGCTGAATCAGTTCACGAAACTCAGTTTCTTTATCACGTAAACTTTGGGGTAGACGTATGGATATATCAGAAAAGCGGCTGTTTACGGATTTGATCTCAACAGTGGCTGTCATACCATTGTCAGAACTTTCACCTCGACCAAATCCGGTCATGGATACTAGCATAAGTTTACAATATTTTGATGTTAAATATTTTCAATGATAATAAAAATGATTTTGATTAAACGAAATTATACCCTGAAAAATCAGTTTTCATAAATCATTGTTACTGACTCAGAGATATATCAGTTCGTGATGTCACGCATAATTTGTTGAGCCAGTTCGTCAGCATTCCCGGGTGAATTGGATTCGGAATAAATCCTGATGATCGGCTCGGTATTCGATTTCCGCAAATGAACCCATCCGTTATCCATCATAATTTTCACTCCGTCGATGGTAACCGGGTCGTAATCTTTATACTGATCGGCAATTCGTTCGAGAATTTTGTCAGGATCCAGATCCGCTATCTCAATTTTATTTTTTGAGAGATGATAATCAGGAAGACTATTTCTGTATTCGGATAAACGGATTCCTTTTTCAGCAAGAAACTGTAAAATCATAGCTATTCCGACTAATGAATCCCTTCCATAATGCAGATCCGGATTGATAACACCTCCGTTACCTTCACCACCGATTACCGCGTTAACCCGTTGCATCTCTTTGACAACATTGATTTCACCAACAGCAGACTGATAGCACTTCTGATCATATTTTTCTGCTATATAACGTGTGATGCTTGAAGATGAGAGATTTGTAGCACAGGGGCCGGGTTTATAATCCATCATTAAATTCGATGCTATGGCAAGCGTATATTCTTCACCAAATAACTCCCCTCCATCCATGACCAGTGCCAGCCGGTCGGCATCAGGGTCAACGACAAAACCAATGTCGCTGTCATTGTCTCTGACCACTCGCTGAATATCATGTAAATGTTCCGGTATAGGTTCGGGATTATGAGGAAACAACCCATCGGGTGTGCAATTCAGTTTCTCCAGTTTATAAACACCCAGTTTTTCGAGTAACCGGGGCACGGCGATTGAACCGGCTCCATTTACAGCATCAACCGATACTTTAAAATTGTGTTTAGCTATGGTTTTCTGATCTATGTATGGAAGATCAAGGATTTTTTCGATATGGTAATCGAGAATATCATGGTCCTCTGTAACCTTTCCCAGTTTCCGGTATGATTTGTATTCAATGGGGCCATTTTCTGCAATATCAATGACTTTTGTCCCGTGTTCGGCATCGAGAAATTCACTTTTCTCATTCAAAAGATTTAAAGCAGTCCATTCGGCGGGATTGTGGCTTGCTGAAATGATGATTCCACCCGAGGCCTTGTGACGTATTACACCCATAGCCACTGTGGGAGTGGGAACAATACCCAGACTTACAACATCACAGCCCACCGACTGAAGTGCTGATATGACAACATTTTCGCAAATTTTACCTGTTACACGAGAATCACGGCCGACCACAATCTTACCGCCATTAGCCCAGGTTCCGTAAGCTGCTGTAAACCTGGCTAAATTCTCCGGCGTCAAATCGGTTCCGAAAATTCCTCTGATACCGGATATAGAAATCATTAAAGCCATATAGAAATATTTTTTTTCAGGTTGAAAATCAATCGAATATTATTAATAAACCGGTTACCCAAAATTCTTGCAAAATATTGTGAATAAATTAATAAGATGCTGAGAAATCATAAGGGAAAGGTTATTCGGCTTTCCACTTTGTCTCTGTAACTCCGGCTTGTTTGTTTTCATAGCGTGCCAAAACAAACAAAAGATCAGATAAGCGATTCAAATACATTAACACTTCTGCGGATACTTCATCACCTTTTTCTTTACATGAGATGGTAGCTCTTTCCGCCCGTCGGCATACGGTACGTGAAAAGTGCAGCAAAGCACCCGCTTTACATCCGCCCGGAAGGATGAAATATTTTAAAGGATCTAATTCGTTTTCAAGCTTGTCGATGGCTTTCTCAATTTCTGAAATATGTTCTTCCTGAATACGCCTAACTGATGCTTTACCCGATGTTGGTGTTGCTAAATCAGCGCCAAGTGTAAATAAATCGTTTTGTATGCCGTGACAAATTTGATCTCCGGCTTCAGATAATTCATGTGCTCTGACCAATCCAATGCAGGTATTTAATTCATCGACTGTGCCATACGCCTGTATTCGTGGTGATGTTTTAGATACACGACCGGCTCCAAATAATGAAGTCTCTCCAGTATCTCCTTTTTTCGTATATATTTTCATGTTCATGTATAATTGATTCCTTTATAAATAAAAAGTTTAAAACCCGGATGAATATTATATGGAAAATAGGGGTGCCAAAGAGAAAAGTCAGTAAAGAATTTAACAGATTTACAATTCAATACTACTAAACCATTAGAATGCGGGGGTGAAATGTATCTCTTCCATATTACTTTTTATCCCCAAATGCTCATAATTAGATAATTCAGTAAACATTTCAGCCGCATTCTCAGCCGGACAGCTTACTTTATAAGAAACATCGGCGAGATATTCTGTCTTTTCAATTCTGCAATCATATTTATTAATAAGTTTATCAATCCGGTTGCTTTCATTATAAGGATACTGAATTTTGATAATTCGGGCAGGTACCAGTTTCACGATCACCGATTGTTCCAGGCATAGTTCAGCGCAAGTACCATAAACTTTGATAAGTCCCTGTTTGCCCAGTTTGGTACCTCCGTAATAACGAACTACGACCAATCCGGCATTTTGAATATCATATGACTTCAGTTTATTCAGAATAGGGAGGCCCGCTGTACCGCCCGGTTCACCGTCATCATTTGCAAATTCAGATAGTTGCTTTAATCCTATCCTGTAAGCATAGCAATGATGAGTGGCATCCGGATACTTTTGTTTAATAGCATTTAGATGTTGTTCAAAAATTCCAGTAGATGAAGCAGGGAAAAGAAAACCAAGAAATTTGGAATTTTTTTCATTCAACTCGCTTTTAGTAATAGCAGATATAGTTAAAAAAGAATCCAAAATGATAACAGTTTAATGTTTTGTGATCGATGAAAAATAAATAGATATCTATATGTATTAATCTGGTTATTATAAATTTAATAAGGAATAAAATTACTATTATTTATATATCAATAATATTCAAATAGTTGTATGTGCTATATCAATTAAATTATCAAATGATAAATGGTTAAACATGATTTTTAAATATAGCATCATTATAATGCATTTATTTGTATAGAACGTATACAAATAAATCATACTAAATGCATCAGAAGCAATATTTATGTATCATTCCAAGGCGTTAATGTAAAGCGCTTTTTAAGGAATTATTTAGAGTAATAGTTTTAGCTTTTTTTGAAGCGATAACGTTAAAATTAGTAATCATATGAGTTCGAAAGATAAGTCATCTTCATCCGCAGTCTGGTCTGGTATAGGCAAAAAGCTTATTACCGGTATTACCGGAATTGGCCTGGCCCTTTTTGTACTTGTCCACCTACTGGGAAATCTCACACTTTTTGCGGGATCAAAAACATTTAACGAATATTCTCATTTCTTAACGAGTCATGGAGAATTTATTTACCCCGCAGAGATAATCCTTTTACTATTCTTCTTGTTTCACATCATTATGGGGATCAGTGTTTATCTGAAAAAGAGAAAAGCCCGTCCTCAAAATTATGAAATGTACAAGAGTGCCGGTAAACCGAGTAAACAGACCATAAGTTCACGTACGATGATACTAACAGGTATCATCCTATTCATCTTTTTGATTATTCATCTCATTCAATTCAAATATGGACCAACGTATATGACCAATATCGATGGTCAACAGGTTCGAAATCTACATGCCAACGTTATATCGGTATTTGCCAATCCCTGGTGGGTGCTCTTTTATGTAGTCGTAATGGTATTATTAGGTTATCACCTGCGTCATGGTTTTTGGAGCATGTTGCAATCGTTAGGTGCTATGAAACCCAGCCTGACACCTGTTATCTATATGATAGGAATCATATTTGCAGTTCTTATTGCCGCCGGATTTATCATCCTGCCAATATGGATATATTTCACCGGAGGTGTGGTATGAGTTCAGATGTAAAAAATTCAAGTACAATGAGTGAAAAAGATAAAATATTAGATTCCAAAGAGCCCGAAGGACCATTAACTGACAAGTGGCATAGTCATCTTGATAAGATTAAGCTTGTTGCACCTAATAACAAGCGTAAATATGATATCATTGTTGTCGGTACCGGGCTGGCAGGCGCTTCAGCAGCAGCGAGTCTTGCTGAATTAGGATACAACGTAAAATCATTTTGCATTCATGATACACCGCGCCGTGCACACAGCATTGCGGCTCAGGGTGGAATAAATGCTGCAAAAAATTATCAAAATGATGGTGATACCATTTATCGCCTTTTTTATGATACCATTAAGGGCGGTGATTTCAGATCACGGGAATCGAATACGTACCGTCTCGCCGAACTGAGTGTGAATATTATTGATCAGGCCGTTGCACAGGGTGTACCGTTTGCCCGTGAATATGGAGGTTTGCTGGCCAACCGCTCTTTTGGTGGTGTCCAGGTCAAACGTACTTTCTATGCACGTGGACAAACCGGCCAGCAGTTATTACTTGGTGCTTACAGCGCTTTAATGCGTCAGGTTAATACTGGAAAAGTTGAGATGTTTCCGCGTCGTGAAATGCTCGAATTGGTTGTTGTTGACGGCAAAGCGAGAGGAATTGTGACCCGTAACTTGTTAACCGGAGAAATTGAAAAACACGCAGGCCATGCTGTAGTTCTGGCTACCGGGGGTTATGGCAATACATTCTATTTGTCGACCAATGCTAAAAATTCAAATGTTACAGCCGCATGGCGTTGCTACAAGAAAGGGGCTTATTTCGGCAATCCCTGTTACGTGCAAATCCATCCGACATGCATTCCTCAATCCGGTCATTATCAGTCTAAACTGACATTAATGAGTGAAAGTTTGAGAAATGACGGACGTGTTTGGGTGCCTAAAGAAAAAGGCGACAATCGTAAACCGACAGATATACCGGAAGAAGAAAGAGATTATTATCTCGAACGTAAGTATCCTAGTTTCGGTAACCTTGTTCCGCGGGATGTTGCATCTCGCAATGCCAAACTTGTATGTGATGATGGTCGTGGTGTCGGTAATACCGGAAAGGCGGTCTATCTTGATTTTCAAACTGCTATAGAACGTGATGGCATCGATACCATCAGAGATAAATATGGCAATCTTTTTGAAATGTATGAGCGTATTACCGGTGAAGACCCGTACAAAGTGCCAATGCGTATTTACCCGGCTGTTCACTACACAATGGGTGGCCTTTGGGTCGATTACAACTTAATGAGTACCATCCCGGGACTTCATGTTCTTGGGGAAGCCAATTTCTCGGATCACGGTGCCAACCGATTAGGTGCCAGTGCATTGATGCAAGGTTTAGCTGATGGATATTTTGTCATCCCTTATACATTGGGAGACTACCTGGCACAAACCGAGCTTAAACCGGTTGAAAACGATCACGATGCTTTCCGTGAAGCCGCAAATGAAGCTGCCGATAAAATTGATAAACTTCTGAATATCAACGGTAATAAAACCGTCATGGAGTTTCATCAGGAATTGGGAGCAATCATGTGGGATAAAGTTGGTATGGCCCGTACTAAAGAAGGTCTTCAGGAAGCAATAAAAGAGATTAAAGAGCTCAAAGAAGAGTTCTGGAGTAACCTTAAATTGACGGGTGAAAAAAATACGTTCAACAAATATCTCGAATTCGCTGGCCGGGTAGCCGATTTCCTTGAACTCGGAGAACTGATGGCCGAAGACGCTCTTCACCGTGAAGAGTCGTGCGGCTGCCATTTCCGTGATGAGTATCAAACGGAAGAAGGCGAAGCTCTTAGAAACGATGATGAATTTAGCTATGTCGCTGCATGGGAATACAAAGGAGATGATAAGAAGCCCGAGCTTCATAAAGAAAATCTGACCTTTGAAAACGTTAAACTCAGCCAGCGAAGCTATAAATAGGGAGAAGAAATTATGAGTAAAGATTCCATGAAACTTCATCTTAAAATCTGGAGACAGGAAGGCCCGAACAGTTCGGGAAAATTGGTTGATTACGATCTCGACAACGTATCACCCGATATGTCTTTTCTTGAAATGCTCGACATCCTGAATGAAGAGTTGATCAAAAAGGGTGAACGTCCAATTGAATTTGAACACGATTGCCGTGAAGGTATTTGTGGATCATGCAGTATGGTTGTAAACGGTATTGCACATGGCCCACAAAAAGCAACCGCTGTTTGCCAGTTGCACATGCGTCATTTTAATGACGGTGATACCGTTTATATAGAACCATGGCGTGCAAAAGCATTTCCTATTGTTAAAGATCTTGTTACCGATAGAAGTGCTTTCGACCGTATTATGCAGGCCGGTGGATATGTTTCCGTTAATACGGGAGGAACACCTGATGCCAATGCTATACCTATCGGTAAAGAAACAGCAGATGAGGCGTTTGATTTTGCAACGTGCATTGGTTGCGGAGCCTGTGTGGCTGCCTGCCCAAATTCCTCTGCTTCTTTATTTACCGGGGCAAAGATATCTCAATTAGCTCTCTTGCCACAGGGCGATCCAGAACGTAAGAAACGTGTTCGTGCAATGGTTGAGCAAATGGATGCCGAAGGTTTTGGCGATTGTTCAAATCATGCCGAATGTGAAGCAGTTTGTCCTAAAGGCATCTCTATTGCAGCTATTGCAAGGATGCGAAGGGAATATCTGAAGGCTCTATTCTAATATATTATCAAATATATCGAAATAAACGCATGTTCTGTTTAAAGGACATGCGTTTTTTTATTTTTACAAGTATGTTGTGGGTGTTTTAGTAAAGGTTGTAACATTATATATGAAGAATGCCGGATACCTTATTTGATAAAGCGGTCATAAATTTAAAAGAGATATGGGGGTTTTCTTCTTTCAGAGATAAACAGGAAGAGGCCGTCCGATCGATATTAAATGGTGATGACACCCTGGTATTGTTTCCAACCGGGGGAGGTAAATCGTTATGCTATCAATTGCCGGCGTCCGTTCTGGATGGCTTGACAATAGTAATATCTCCACTCATAGCTCTAATGCAAGATCAGATTAGCCAACTCCAGCAACTGAATATCAATGCCACTTTTATAAACAGCACGCTCCCTGATTATGAGATCGAACAAAGGTTGATTAATGCTCGTAACGGAATGTATTCCATATTATACTGTTCACCGGAACGGCTGACAACACCAACCTGGCAATATGAATTGCCCAATCTGAATATAAAACTGGTTGCCGTCGACGAGGCACATTGTATCTCGGAATGGGGACATGACTTCCGTCCGTCTTACCGTACCATTTACGATTCCTTTGAACAGGTTAAAGATGACATAACCTGGTTAGCTCTAACAGCGACAGCTACACCGGAAGTACAGGAGGATATCTGTCAATCATTGCATTTTGATGAACCGAATATTATAAGTGGCGGTTTCGAACGTCCGAATTTGAAGTGGTGGGTAACCGAAAGTGAACAAAAATTATCAAAATTATTACAGTTATTGAGACGTGCCGGGGATGCCTCCGGGTTGATCTATGCCAATACAAGAAGAAAATGCGATCAGCTTGCTGAGATATTGAATGAAAAAGGGTATGGTGCGTTATCATATCATGCCGGTATGGAGTCTGAAGAGCGTAAAAAAGTTCAGCAGTCGTGGTTAGATGGCCATGTTCAATGGATTGTGGCTACCAATGCGTTCGGAATGGGAATCGATAAACCGGATTGTCGTTATGTTTTCCATTATGACATGCCCAACTCTCTTGAAAATTATTATCAGGAGGCGGGTCGTGCAGGCCGTGACGGTAAGTTGGCTTATCCAATATTGTTATACCGCGAAACGGATTACAGGCGTGTCAAAAAATATATAGAGCGGGCATATCCGGGCCGGGAAGTGTTACAAAAAGTTTATGACGCATTATGTGATAGTATGGATCTGGCTATTGGCGCTGTTTATGAACAGACTTTCCAGGTTGATGTTGATGAATTGGTTCGTAGAAATAAATTATCACATCGTATTCAATTATCCGGTTTGAGAATGCTTGATCAGTTTGATGTTCTTACCATGGTATCGGACTATAAATCTTCCATAGGGACACAATTCGTGCTAAGCCACAATGCCTTAATTGATCTCATTGATACAACAAAAAATAAAGCAAAAGCTGATTTTATAGATCAACTATTCCGATTATACGGACCAGAATCTCAACACGAAATGATTTTCCTGGAAGATGGATATTTGTGCGATAAATTGGATAAATCATTCAATCAGATAGTCAAGGGCATGGAAATATTGCAAAATGAACAGGTCATTAATTATGAAATACGGAATGGGAATCCCCTTGTAAACTTGCATGAATCACGTTATTCAAAACTGCCCTATACAGCGAGAATCATAGAGCAATACCGAAATATCCTTTTGAAAAAACTCGAATTTATGCATGACTATGTTAGGACAAACACGTGTCGCAGTAAGTTTATACGTACCTATTTTGGGGAAAAACGTGTACCGGGTTATTGTGGTATATGTGATGTATGTACAGAAAGAACAAAAAAGTTCACTGATGTTGTCAGGACCGAAAATGTCCGGGCGATTTATAACGCTTTGAAAGATAAACCCCTAACCAATCGTCAACTGGTAGAAAAAACGGGCATTAGAAAATATGATCTTGATCAGACCCTTAAGATGCTTTTAAAAGAAGGTATAGTTTCAACGAATGTTAGTGAAGTTCCCGTCTTTTATCTTTCTGATTTATAGAATCAGTTTTCGTTTTACTATTTTTAGATGATTTGGATTCTTGTTTTTTTCGCAGGTCCCAAATTCTATCCCGTTCTTCGTTTAAATGATCCAGCGCTGTTTTAAGCCTTTGATGCTCTTTTTTATGATTAAGTTCATAATATTTATTACTCCGCTTAAATTGATCAAGGGTCACGTTATAATGATTCAGGATCTTACGTCTTAAGTTTTCTGTTTTTAAAGAATCCTCATAGATGTTTTGATAGCTTTTCAGAAGCTGGAACTCAACAAGCAGGTTCTCATATTTTTCTTGTGGTATGAGATCCTTTGGCTTACCTGAATTACGGCATTGGACCAGGAAAAATCCTGCAAATATGATAAAAAGTAACGGGATAACTGATGACCGCATAAATTAATCTTCAGGTGGCTTGGGATTTAACGGGCGCATCACAACCTCGTTAATGAGAAAGTTATCTGGTGTCTCCAGAACATGAATCAATGTATCTGCAACGTCTTCGGGTTGCAGCATATTGGCGTGAGCTTCAGATCCACCCGTATTTTTGAAAAAATTAGTGGCGGTTGAACCGGGGAATAGGCATGTAACTTTTATTTTATCATACCGAACTTCCTTCATGAGTGATTCACTGAAACCGGTTAATCCAAATTTTGAAGCATTATAACCGGATAACTGGGGATTACTTACTTTACCCGCAATAGAACCGATATTGATAATATGGTTTGTTGATTGATTTTGTTTCATCAGAGGGATGATAAGTCTGCTAAGGTAAAAGACAGCTGACAGGTTGGTTTCTACCATAGTGTGCCAATCATCAAGGCTCAATTGATCGGTTTCACTGAAAATCCCGATCCCGGCATTGTTGATAAGTATATCCGGTAAATGTTTGCTGTTAAAGGTATGTTTAACCCAATACTCGAGTTTTTCAGCATCGGTGACATCATGTATAACAGGAATGAATTTATCTCCAATTTCCTTTTGTATTTTTTTTAGCTTTTTTTCACTACGGGCTAAACCGTAAACAGTTGAACCTTTATCAATTAAAGCTTTACTAAAAGCGGAACCGAGTCCACTGCTTGCACCTGTAACAACAGCTATTTTAGAATCTAAAATCATAGTTAAAAAAAAGTTACTTTATCTTGTAATCTCACACATTATTAGCATTAAGGTAATCAATACATGAACGAAACTGAACAGCTAAAAGATTCCGGAAAAATATTATATGTCGATATCGGAAATTCCATGATTAAAGTTAAAACTTTCAGGGATGCCAAATGGGTTGATGTGTTGCATATTCCACATAAAGATTTGCATTTATTGATAGATTATTTTTCAAAAAACATTTCCCGGTATTCTAAAATCATATTATCCAGTGTTGTAAATGAGTTAAGCGCTAAAATACATGATATCATTTCGACGATTCAAATTTATTCTTTACATATTCAGGATATCTCTTCGGACAAGCTGGATTATGAAACGCCCGAATCACTTGGGATCGATAGGTATTTAGCGTGTGTGGGTGCTAGTTATAAATCCGGTGATGCCGTTGTCGTTATCGATGCCGGAACAGCCTGCACAATTGATTATATGGATGTAAACAAAGTCTTTCGGGGGGGCGTGATTATGCCAGGGTTGCGAATTTTGGAAAATGGATTGCAACAATATGCACCGGCTTTACCTGCTGTCGAAAGATCAATACCTGATAAGTGGCCGGGCAAATCGACAAGTAAGTCATTACAATGGGGAATAACAGGTGTTTTCCTGGATGCTATTAATAAGGCTTTAGATCGTTATCACAACGAATATGGTTCATTTAGACTCTGGCTGACCGGCGGAGATGCTCAACTTATTCAAAATCATATTGACAAACGTGCCACTATCGATTCTAACCTTGTTTTTAAAGGAATGAGAATATTTGCTCAATCAATTAACGATTAATCAAATAATCCCAACTTACTTTTTATGAGGGAATCAACCATATCCAGAGCGACTGTATTTTCACCACCATGGGGAATGATAATATCGGCATAACGTTTGGTAGGTTCCACAAACTCCAGGTGCATAGGTCGTACAAAACGTTCGTATTGAGATAAGACACTGTCGAGTTGCCGCTCACGCTCCTGGATATCACGCCTCAGCCGGCGAAGTAAGCGAATATCATCGTCTGTATCCACAAATATTTTGATACCCATTAGATCACGCAGTTCCTTCTCGTAAAAAATGAGGATACCGTCAATTAAAATGACTTCGCATGGATAAATCTCAAAAGTCTCATCCGAACGAATATGCTTTGCAAAATTATAAATAGGTATTTCAACACTGTATCCTTCAATAAGTGCGTTGATATGACGAACCATTAATTCCGTTTCGAGCGCTGATGGGTGGTCAAAATTTTGTTTGGTGCGTTCTTCAAAGGGGAGATGTTTCAAATCACGATAATATGAGTCGTGCTGAATGAGAACAATATTTTCCTGACCGATACGCTCTACCAAATGATTTACAACGGTAGTTTTACCGGATCCACTACCTCCGGCAACGCCAATGATTAAGGGTTTTTCTGCCACTTTTTAAAACGGTTACTCTGCTTAATTAGTTGAAATATTCTGACTTTGATCGATCTGTTCTTTGTATTTCCGAACAGCTCTGAATAACGCCGAAGCCATAATAGTCTGTCCGTATTTACTATGCAAGAACTTTTCTTCGCGTGGATTACTTATAAAACCCAATTCCACCAGAACGGCAGGCATTGAGGCATAATATAACACAATGAAACCGGCTTGCTTGATGCCTCTGCTATGTCGATGGGCTCTGTCTTTAAACTGATGATCGATATCTTCAGCAAATTTTTCGGCATTAGACATATACCCGCTATTGGCTAATTCATATATGAGAAGCTGTTCTTCCGATAATTGAGATTTTTTATCATTGTTATCTTCCAGTTTGACCACACTATTCTCTTTCTTCATGACTTCGTAAGCATCTTTGGTATGATGTAATCCCAGAAAATAAATTTCAGTACCATGGGCGCTTCTGGCGGGTGAAGAGTTGCAATGTATCGAAATGAATAAATCTCCCTGCGCTTTATTGGCAATATGCCCGCGTTCCTCTAAAGGGATGAATTCGTCTTTATCCCTGGTATAAACGACTTTTACTCCGGGTAGATATTTTTTGATATAAGCTCCGAGTTTAAGAGCAACAGCCAGGGCGATATTTTTTTCTTCCACATGGTGATAACCAATCGTACCGGGGTCCTTCCCGCCATGCCCGGCATCAATGACTACCGTGTCAAATTTGATTTTCTTTTTCATCTCGTAATAAGAGGCATCTTCGGAAGAGTTGTTATCTTTTTTAGGTAAAGAGGCTACTTTTAAATTGGTATTAATACTATCTGAAGGTACCTCGAGATCACTCCACAGTACTTTGTGGATACCTTTTGTTAATAGAGATAAATCCTTTTTCGACGCTTTAGTTAATCCAACTAGCAAATCGTGTTTGTTGGCATCGGGGTAGGCAGATGCGATCATGTAATGATTCTTTTCGACATGAATATCTATCCCCGTACCATGAGGAATTACATGGAGTTTAATAGCACGTATTTCTTTATGTCGGTTTGTGATTTTTACATGATCTGTTTGCAAATCCTTTTTATAAACGGCCAACTGAATCAGGCTGTCAGACGGTTGAATAACCACAAATGAATCCGCCGGTGCCGTCATTCCAAAACGAATCACATAACCTTTGCCATCTCTTCTTTCAGCTACAGTCACTTTTTTTAAAGCAGGTTTTTTTTGAGCAAAGACAGGTTGATTGTGAGGCAAATAGATGAAAAATAAAACCGCGAATAGAAGAACTGATATTATTTTAGTTTTTTTGAAAGATCCCAAAGTATAATAATTGTTTGTTTTACAAAAGGTATTAAACGAGGATAACACAGTAAAGAAATTCCCTAAACATTATTGCTATCTGATGGTAATAATTATTAAGATACAGAATAGCATAATTATCGATTAATTTAAGGAAGATAAAAGAATATCGACAGGTTTTTATTGCAATTAACCTTTTGGAAGAGAATTTAAATAGTAAGATGATGATATGTTTTAACTGTTTGGATTATAAGGACATATGATTACAGTTAAATTCTAAAATATAAATATCTATATATTAAACTGTTATCCGCAAATTGCAGGATATTAATTGCTTCTTTTCATAAATTACGCGACAAGAGGATTTTTACTTAAATAACAAATGATTGAGGGAGACTATGAAACCATTTCTGAAAAAGGTATCACCAATAATTGGGCTTTTGACATTATTCGTGTTTTTTGTCGGAAGTTCCGCAAAAGCACAAACACTAACTCCTAAGAAGGATATGCCAATAAAAGATCAGTTGAATAAATATACTGAAGTGAAACTCACCACAGATATGAGCAAATTAACGGATAATGAAAAGAAAATGATTCCGTTACTGATCGATGCGGCAAAAGCTATGGACGATGTTTTTTGGAAAGAAGCTTATGGCAGTAAAGAAGATTTAATGAATGATCTACCTGATGATGATTATCGTGCATTTGCTAAAATAAATTATGGACCCTGGGATCGTTTGAACAATGATGAACCGTTTGTCAATGGAATCGGTGCAAAACCTAAGGGGGCCAATTTTTATCCGGCGGATATGACGAAAAAGGAATTTGAATCTTCGCATGCACCGGGGTTAAAAAGTTTATACACTCTTGTTCGTCGTAAAGGTAATGAGACGCTATATGCGATACCATATCATGTTGCATTTGCCAAAGAACATAAATTGGCAGCAGAAAAATTACAGGAAGCCTCTGAATATGCGGAAGATCCCGGACTAAAGAAATATCTGAATTTACGCGCTGAAGCCTTGTTGACGGATGACTATCAAGCCAGCGATTTGGCATGGCTGGATATGAAAAATAACCATTTGGATATCGTAATTGGCCCTATTGAAACATATGAAGACCAGTTATTTGGTTATAAAGCTTCGCATGAGGCATATGTACTGGTTAAAGATCAGGTGTGGAGTCAAAAGCTGTCGAAGTATATCAGGATGCTCCCTGATTTACAGAAAGAGTTGCCGGTAGGTACAAAATACAAACAGGAGAAACCGGGTTCCGATTCTGATCTGAATGCTTATGATGCTGTTTATTATTCCGGTGACAGTAATGCCGGCTCAAAAACCATAGCCATTAACCTGCCAAATGACGAGGAAGTTCAATTGCAAAAAGGAACCCGTCGTTTACAGCTTAAAAATGCTATGAAAGCAAAATTCGATAAGATATTGGTACCCATCGCGAATATGCTGATCGCTCCCGATCAACGTCAATATATTAGTTTCGATGCATTTTTTAATAATACCATGTTTCATGAGGTAGCTCATGGCTTGGGAATAAAAAATACTATAAACGGTAAAGGAACCGTACGGGAGTCACTTAAAGAAAGAGCCTCGGCACTTGAAGAGGGGAAAGCCGATATTCTTGGTTTGTTCATGGTTACAAAATTGCTCGATAAAGGAGAAATCACCAATGCCACTTTGAAAGATCATTATGTGACATTTATGGCCAGTATTTTCCGCTCTGTTCGTTTTGGCGCATCCGATGCACACGGCCGCGCCAATGTACTGCGTTTTAACTATTTCGAGGATATGGGTGCTTTTACCCGTGACGATAAGACGGGAACTTATCGTGTTAATTTCGATAAGATGCAGGATGCCATAAACTCGCTGTCTAATAAAATTCTGACATTACAGGGTAATGGTGATTACGATGGTGTAACAGCATGGATTGAAAAAGACGGTAAAATCGGAGACCAGTTACAAAAAGATTTGGATCGTTTATCCGAAGCCAATATCCCAACGGATATAGTTTTTGATCAAGGTTTGGCGGCATTGGGCTTACAAAAAGACTGACAACGGATTTATCCCGGAAAAAGCCGGATTATAGCCGGCTTTTTTTTAAAACTGTGAAAAACCCCAGCTTAATTTGAGTGCCATTCCCATAGATTGTAATTTAACTCTTCCATAGCCAATATTATTTATGGGTAGCTTAAGATATGGTTCTAATCCCATACTCAGATTAGGGGTAAGTTTTCTTTCATAGGATATTTGGAAATTTACTACACTAAACCAATGCCTGTTTTGATTAGTAATACTAAGTTCTTTAGCATTCACATTGTAAGATGAAGCGTAATTGAAGTAGTAATCTTCTTTTAACATAATGTATGAGGAGATTCCGCTTCCCAATGATATTCTGTCTTTTTTTCTATTCATAATGGTGTAAAAGATATTCAAAGGGATATCCAGTACACGACAATCGGCGTGAACCTCATCTGGTCTCCCGGGAAAAGGGTATCCTCCGTTTTTATCATATTGACTAAATGTTATGGAATATGGTTTTTTTGCATAGACAGCACCTGTACTTACCGTCCAATTTCCAAAAAGGTGAGCTGAGAGCAATACACCGATATCACCGCCTACCGAGTTGTAATGAAAATTGCCGGCTCCATTCATATCAGTGGATGCAAAAAGACTTACATTGTATTTATTCCATTTTCCTGAAGTATGCTCGTTTGTTATGAATGGGGATGATGGTGATATGTTATGTTGAGTATTAATCATTACAATATTTCCACGGTTTATTGGGGTAGTTTCGGCCTGCGCAATAATTTTTGGTTTTATAGTTGATATCTCAGATATATTTAACTGCTTTTGGGATATCCTTAGCTTTTGTTGATCGGAACTAGTGACAGTAAGCGTATTACTTTTGTTTGCTTTTGAACCGTCGTTAATAGCTTTTTTCTTTATTTTTGTATTATTACCGGAATTTAATGGTTTGCTTTGATTTTCCGGTGGAGGTAAAGTCGGTTTTGACGGAGAAGGTAACACTGCCTGCACGTTACCTGTTGGAGATGAGTTCTTCCCATTGATACTAATCCAGTTAATAATTAACCATGAACTTAAAAATACTAATAATAAGACCGCAGCTGCACTTAACATACGTGACCAGAAAATTTTCGTAGATCGTCTGTTTAGTTTTTCTTCAAGTGCATGCCAATCATTTTCCCTGAACTCAATATGATTTTCACCATCTTCCAATTTCTTTCTGAAGATGTTGTCAATATTATCATCAAACTTTTTCATATTATAATTCATTCGAATTTATTTTCCGGATTTTTTTATGTGTTTCTTCAGCCAGCCGGGACTCACTGAGTATCATATCCTGTAATCTTTGCCTGGCTTTAAACAAGTTTGATTTTGAAGTTCCTATACTGATATCAAGAATTTCAGATATTTCTTTATGTGTATAACCATCAATGGCATATAAATTAAATACAGTTCTGTATGCAGGTGTTAAACGTTGGATAAAGGCCAGTATATCCTGATAAGCCAGCTTCCCCACGATAACTGCCCCATCAGTGAATGTACCGGCCTTTCCAAGATCGTCAAATTGGTTCGTTTTCAAATTTGCACGGTAATAGTCGATTGCTGCATTTGTCATTATTTTGCCAATCCAAGGTTTAAAAGGCTTGCCAGTATCATAATTCCGGATATTAGTAAGGACTTTAAAAAAACCTTCATTCAATATTTCAGAGGCTTCATACCTGTTACAGGCATAGCGTAAACATATCGACATAGCAAAGCCATAGTATGCTTTATATAGCCCTTTTTGACTTGAACGATCCTGTTTTTTGCACCCTGTTATCAGATGCTGTAATCCTCTGTCAATCATGTGGGGATACTTATATTAGCTCAGTAGCTATTTTGTTATGACATACTACACATTGATAATTCCTGTTATATGAACATCTTATTGTTAATATTTGGATTATTTCTTAAAGAAACATGTAGATGTTAGGTTTATATCATTTCACAAAAGGTCCGACCACCTCCGAAAACGTGCGGCCGTACTCGGGATAATTATACATGTGATAATCATCAGTAAAATTATGATCTCTGAGTAACTCACGTAAACGTTTTTTTGCCCTGTGTAATCTGATTTTTACATTACCAGGTGATATTCGTAAACTTTTGGATGTTTCTTCTACATCGAACCCGTCAACTTCTCTCAATTGAAATACAACTCTATATTTTTCAGGAAGGGAAGCGATGGCATTTTCAATGAGATGGCGTATTTCATTTCTGATAGTGCACATTTCAGGATTATATCTACCAGAATGGAAGAGGCAATGAATATTGTAAAATGACCTGCTTTCATGAGACTCGAGTCCAACAGTATACTTTTTCTCTTTCCTCTGTTTCATAAGTGCTTCATTAATTGCTATCCGTGTTAACCAGGTGGAATATTTTGATTGACCTTTGAACTGGCTTAATTTCTCATAAGCTTTAACAAATGATATTTGTAATGTTTCTCTGGTTGAATCAGCATCGTGAAGAATAGCATAAATAACTCGATATAGTTGCTGGCTATATCTGTTTATAATTATTTTGTATACATGCTTATCCCTATTAAGTACCAATTGCACTATCTCTTCATCCGGAAGATTATTGATTTCCCCATAACGAATAATAAGAGGTTTTAAAGGACCCATGATATTTAACCTTTCCATATAGATTCTCATAGATTTCATTACGTATGTGACATTTATACTGACCTTTGTGTGGGGAATCTGAAATTATATAGTACCTGGCCTAGTGAGTATTCTGTATTTTTGCCATAAATGACGTACAGTTTTTACTTCATCTATTAGTATATACGGAAGTACATGCTGTAATGGTTGCCTCGGGGGGAAATAAATTTGATCGGCACCCGGTTCAATATAACTGATTTGTAACCTTTCGTAAAAAAGTGCATCTAACTACAATAAAGATTGTTTTGTGATTTCAATTGCATTGGAAAGTTGATATTACAAATCAGTAGTACGGTTCATAATAATCCCCACATATATATCACACACGAAATGGGAGTTAATTATGGAAAAGGAGCATCATCAATCAAAACATTCCATCTATATTTTTGTAATGTTTTTACTGTTAGCCTGGTCCTGTTCAAATAATAGCACAGGTACAAATGGTAATGGGGGGAATAACGGGAATTCTGGTACGTATTATGCAAATAATATAGAGCCGATTTTTAATGGTAGCTGTGGCGGAACAGGTTGTCATATTCCCGGGCCAACCAGTGGCGTCAGCCTGAATAATTATACCGCAGTATTGAATAGTACAGGTGTTCAATACGGTGCCAAAATCATAAATCCTGGTGATGCAGCCAACAGCCCGATTATTGATAAAATAAGTAGTAATAATCCTGCATTTGGAGTAAGAATGCCGAAAGGGGGGAATCCTCTAAGTCAGTCACAGATCGATACTTTGAAGGCATGGATCAACCGTGGGGCTAAAGAAAACAGTTAATGAAAAGTATGCCTCGTAATTTATCAATCATCATATCATTACTATTTATACTTTTGCTGTTTCATTATCCGGCAAATGCTCAAATTTATTTTA
>Ga0102956_1000206_pt1 | contig 20514 bp, 21 predicted proteins | sample SalPonF2_A_D2_MG_FD_84515 | JGI IMG/M metagenome (GOLD analysis project Ga0102956, IMG submission 84515) | Salt pond soil microbial communities from South San Francisco under conditions of wetland restoration - Salt Pond MetaG SF2_A_D2_MG ...
AATAAAAATCGGATTCGAATTGACAAAGTAAAAAAATCCGGCCAATCGGATGAATCCGCAAGCATTAATAAAATTGTTAAATCTGCATCACTGGCAAAAGATAGCATATCCATTTCACACTCTTATTATGGTGATGAAATTGAAACAGCCAGGAACATTCTTCAAAAATTACATGATGCTTCTATAAAACGACTGAAATCTATTCAAGCAAGAATTAGTGATAAAAGTTATAACAAAAAAGAAGTCCAATTTACTATTAAAGAAAAAATAGCATCCTCTCTTACTATATTAAAGGCTTACCCACACAATTCAATCGATAATAATCAAATTGAAAAGTAAAAACTTTTAATAAAATTGTGATTACTTATCAGATTATTTCATTTATTCATCACTAAAGAGTTCCCACCTTCTGAAGATCTTCAATTTGACAATTTGCATAATATTTTATTATATACCCATATATGCATAATATATCAACTCTTTATGTATTGGGTAATAAACGTAGAAAGCAATAAAGGTGTGGTTTTAGCTTGTTTTAAGATAAATACGACGATCTGTAATTAAGTGACAGTAAATTATAAATTCTTCTTTTTTTTATTTAAGATTCTTTTATCTTAATTATGTGTTACGCATATTTACTTAGTAAGTATTACGAAATATTTTTTTTAAAAAAAAAGTGTAACAAAGTGAAACTAACTTGCTCTTATATATGTCGCTATAATTATAAAAGTTATCATCAATATGGGCCAAAATTTTATAGGCCTGTATAATTTTAATTCATAAGGGCTATTACTTAAAAAACCGAGGGGCATGAAGGGGAATATTATACTTATCGATGATGATCCACATATTCTGAGTTTCATGAAGGAACATCTATCTACAAATCAATATAATGTAACGGCATTCGTCTCACCTATTGAGGCTTTAAAACATTTAAAAACCAATTTGGCAGACCTGGTTGTAACCGATGTTAAAATGAATGAGTTTACAGGAGATGATGTTTTAAACCATATCAAAAAAAATTATCCTTCTACAGGTGTAATTTTAATGACTGGTTACGGTAGTATTGCACATACCGTCAATGCCATGCGAAAAGGTGCTTTTGATTATATAACCAAGCCCTTCAGCGGTAATGAAATATTATCACGTATCAATCACTTTTTTAAATGGAAAGCAGGGCAGAAACCAACAGATGCGAATACATCCACTTCCGAAAGTGAAAATAAAAATATTTATAAGCATCACTCTCCCAATAACTTGAATAGAGAATTCAATCTAATCGGAGAGAGCCCTAAAATCAAAAAGTTGATGAATGCCCTGCCTCAGATAGCGCGTAATAATGCCCCGGTAATGATACAGGGAGAAAGTGGTACCGGTAAAGAAGTTTATGCACGCTTAATTCAGCAATATAGTGACAGATCGTGCGAACCATATATTCGTATTAACTGTGCCAACCTGCCAAGCGAACTTGTTGAAAGTACTCTTTTTGGTCATGTAAAAGGAGCTTTTACCGGTGCTGTTAGTGATAAAAAGGGAGCTTTTGAAGAAGCAGATGGCGGTACATTGTTATTAGACGAGATCACGGAAATCGATATTAACATACAAGCCAAACTGTTACGAGTATTACAGGAAGGAGAATTTCAACCAGTAGGGACTCAGAAAGTTAAAAAAGTGGATGTACGAATCATTTCCACGACTAATCGCAATGTTATAGAATCCATCCGGGAAGGAAATTTCAGAAAAGATCTCTATTTTCGTCTTAATGTATTTCCCATCAAAATGCCTTCCCTAAATGAAAGGATGGAAGATATTCCCCTCCTGGCTAAACATTTTTGTGAAAAATATTCTAAAAAATATAATACGGCCTGTAAATCCATTTCAGAAGAGTTACTGAATTATTTGATGTTACAATCATGGAATGGTAATGTCAGGGAACTTGAAAACACTTTGATTCGTGGGATATTAATGTCGGGAGACGAGGATGTTGTTCAATTAGAGCACGTTATAGACAACTTGTTTGGTCTTGTTGAAGATGAGATTATGGATAACAATGCTCTCGATATTCCATTAATACCTATCCATGAAATGGAACGACAACTCATCCAAAAGGCATTGGAAAAAACAAACGGGAATCAAAAAGCAGCGGCCAAAATATTAGAAATTTCAGACCGTACGATACGAAACAAGCTTAAGAATTACATGACCGCCTGAAATATTTTCTAACTGACTTTTTTCCTGGCTATCGCTAAAAGTCGCTGAGCTTTTTTAACTTTTTTTGCTTTGATCAATGCTGCTACCCAGTGATGAAGTATTTTTTCGTCATCAGGATTTTGCTCATATAACTGTTCGTAAATATCACAGGGTAACTCTATCCACCCTTTTTTTATAAAAAGAGATAACGCTTCCTGCATAAGTTTGTAATTTTCATCTGATAACAGATCCGGGATATATGCGCCAAACATATCCATGAAGTACTGAACAGAATGATCATAGTCGGATAACTCTATCGAATAGATAAAAAGTTTCTTAAGTATCTCACGATCTATATTGCCATCATTTAAGATGTAATATTGTTCATAATGTTTTAATGCCTGTTGGTAATCTCCATCTCTAAAAGCCGCGTCAGCAATTAGATAATGACATTCATCTTTTTTTAGATAAACATCATAATTTGTTTTCGTTATTTGATCATGATATATGAGATACTTTTCAAGATTAGAAATCGCGTCTTTCCAGTTTCTCTTCAACTGAGCGATCTTATACAAAACAAGGTATGGCATACGCTGCCGGGATTCTTCAAGCAAGGATATTTCCACATGTGTCTTTGCTTCTTCCCATTGATTTTGTTCAACTAAAGCATCGGATAAGCCATTCAGAGTTGCCGTATAATCATATTTAAACATGTTTTTCTTTTGAAGGGCCTGCCTAAAATAACCTATTGCTTTTTTTGTATCCTGGTTTGATATAAGCTCAATCGCTTTTATTAGGCGGGCTCTACTCGAAACAGGGAACTGCTCAATCTCCTTATCAGGATTAATCTCCTGAAGTAATTCGTGATTTACCGTCTTTTGTATCTCAAAGACCTGTTCGGATAATTTCCAATTATTCTTTTGAAATAATTCGTAAATATCCGGTAAATCAAAACCATTTAACAGAATCTCTTCATGAACCGGAAATAATCTTATTTCATACTTATAAAACGGGGGCTTTTCAGTGTTATGATATTTAATTGAAGCTGCATATACGTTACCATTTTCAGGAATCAATTTGAACGAATCAATTGCTTCCCCTTCATTCAGATACAATATCCAGGGGGTATTAATTATCTTTAAAGCTTTATTTATGGCGTTAACACGACCGAGTTCAGACAGATATGAAATAGCCGAACCTGATTTTTCTGTACTTAATTTTTTATTCTCCGGATATATCGCAATAACTGATTCAAAATTTTCTTTCAACTCATTTAATATATTGAAATCCGTTTCATCATATACAAATTTAAGTACTGTGATATCTTTTTTTATTGCCATAAATAAAACCCTTTAGGATACATAAGAATTGGCTTATACAAGCTCTTTAAAGGTAGTTTGCCAATGTCATTGATGTGATTTTTGAATGCGTAACCAGCGCGGCCTGATAGGCTATTTGATATTGTTGAATCTGGGACATTGCCTTGGCATAATCCGTATCAACAAGATTACTCAAATCACTTTTTTGATTTATCTTACTATTATCAAATTGTGTAGAGGTAAAGTTCATTCTGTTGATAGTGTCACCGATTTTTGCAGATAATGTTGTAACATGATTAGTTGCTATTTCGATATCACTCAGGCTGTTATTTAATGCCTGTGTATCATTGTTTTTAAGGGCATCCTCAACTTTTTTAACAACACTAAATAGATCACCTGCAGACGTATTACGCAATTCCTTGCCAGTAACACTGTAACTGACATTTACCGCATCAGATATTTGTGTAGTAAGTTCTGACGTATTACTACGGTCCGCCACTCCACCGGTTGCACCGGAATTTTCATAAAACGGTGGCTGAACGATATTAGTCCCACCAAATAAATATTTATCATTCGACTTGGCATTGGCCTGGTCTATAATTGTTTTTCTGATGCTGGCCACCTCATTGGCAAGATTACTACGATCTGTTGCATCTAATGAATCATTAGCCCCTTTTACAGCTACAGATTTTAATTTTATTAATTGATCGATAATTCCATTAAGTGAGTTTTCTGTAGTATTGGCTTGCTGCAAGCCACTTTGGATATTTTTCTGATACTGCGCCATTCGATCCAAAGAGTTTTGAATCATTCGTCCGGAAGTAAAGGCACGACTATCGTCTGACGCTTTATTCACACTTTTACCGATAGACACGTCATCCTGTAACCTGGCAACTTCAGTCCGGTTCCTGTTCAAATCATTAATCAGATTACTGAACAGTGTATTTTGTGTAATTCTCATTGTTTTAAATCATATTTAACAGTGTGTCGTACATTTGTTTACCGGCAACCATAACCTTCGCCGAAGCCTGATAAGCATTTTGAAACTTGATAAGTTTACTCAATTCCTCATCCAAATTGACACCCGAAACACTATCCTGTTGATTTTGTAGCATTTGCTGAGCAGACTGTTTGGTCTGAATTTCAGATTTAATGGAACTCAGAGTAATACCAGGCTCACTTATCAATCCAAGAGCATTTTGGAAAAAGGTCTTCCCATTCATCACATTTTTATCTCTCAAATTGACCAATCCAAGAGCATTTTGGTTATTTCCGGCTTCACCTGCTACCGAAGAAGCGGCAATATCTCCAGGATGTGTTTGTATATCCTGATTAATTTGAATAGTTGCCGCTGTCGTTTTGGAAGGATCAAAGAAATTACGCTGTACGCTATCATTTAATCCATAACCCGAAGTATGCACTTGATTTACATTCTGAACGATATTCGATGCAAGATTATCCAATTTCGTCTGAAGATCCGGAATAACGTTGTTTATCATTTTAACTTCTGAAGCAAGCTGACCCTTCTGAACATTTAAAAGTTTGCCGTTATCGAGGCGTAAATTCATTTTACTCCCGGGATCTGTAATCTCAGGTTTAATACTCGATGCATGAGAGCCACTCAAAACAAGAAGTCCGCCTATCCTGATTTCGAGAGCACCGTTATTATCCGTAGTGGTATTGAAATCGATCAGCTTTGACAGATCATTTAATTTCTGTGTCTGTAAATCTTTACTTGTATTATCACTTTTACCGACAGCGTGACTGTGGGCTATTGATATATTAGTCTCCGCAATATCCTTTAACAGGGAATTGATTTTATTAATGATATTTCCGGTATCATTTTGAGTCTCATCTTTTATTTGATTTAACCCATTGCCTAAACTGTGGAATTTATTTACAAGCGTTTGTGAATTGGAAAGAATAACATTTCGCAAATTTATGTCTTGAGGATTATTTGCGAGGTCTGAAAATGAATTGAAAAAATCACTTATATTTTTGTCAAGGTCACCACCCGATTTTGTAATGAAAAGTGATTCCAATTGTCCATAAATTCTGGAATTAGCATTAAGACCGCCCAATTCCTGATTTTTCAGCTGAATTTGTTTATCAATCAATCCATCTCGCACACGAACAACATCTCCTGCTTTAACTCCTAATCCCATAGAAGACCCGTTGATATTGTAATCAACCGGCTGCAGATTCACTCTTTGACGACTATAACCCGGAGTATCTGCATTGGCAATATTATTTGCAGTAACTGTAGAATTTTTTTGTGAAGCTATCAAGCCACTGCGAGCTATTTCAAAAAGATCCTTCATCGGGATTATCCTTTTTGATCAATGGAAAAATTAGATATACTTCTTCCGTCTGTCTTACCAGACTGATTATAATGTACTCCATGTTGCTCGGTTGTAGCCATAACAGCACGTAATGTATTTACATTTAGATCCTGTGCATATTTGAGCAAATCGAGTAATTGTAGGCTAAGGATTCTGACATGATTTACTTTTCGAAGCAAATCATCCCTTAAAGCGTTTAGCCGGCCGGTGCTTCCGGTATATAACTGTAGGAGTTTGGCTAATTTTGGTTTTGAATTATCCGGACTAACCTTTTGATAAGCACTTGATAGTTGTTCACGGAATGATGATTCAAGACCGGAGAGCTCTTCATAATGATCAATCTGCCTGGAGATCAAATCATTCAACTTCTCAAAATCGTTTGCTATAACAGCATGGATCTGGGACTGTAATAATTCATCCGCCTGATCATATCCTATGATTAGATTTTCAACACTATGCAACAGCAATGATAAATCATTTGTTTCTACTGCTTGTTCCATCAGGAATCCTCTGGTTTTGTGGCGTTATTATTCGTTTTATTCCAATATTTAATCAACATATCTGCTATACCCAGTTTATGATTTTTTGCCAATTCCGTTGCAAGCGTGTCTGTAACATAGGAACGGTACAGGCTATTTGAACGCCCCATAACACCTTTATTATCGCCCATTTTGAACATACCTTTAGTCATTTGATTTACAAGTTGCCGGGCAAACACCATTTCAAATTGTGTGGCGGCCTTCTCTTCTTTTGTATCATTTTTATCCGGAGACTTCCCCTTCAGAGGGATGTATTTTTTATTGTTTAATTCAATTTTCATATAATACCTACATAATTACGAGTTTACCTTTCAGGGCCCCGGCTTTATTAATTGCCTGAAATATGGCAATAATATCTCTCGAAGAAAGACCAAGATTAGTCAGCATTTGTGCCAGATCTGTTACTTTGGTATTAGACTTAATTACAAAATTACGGGCCATCTCTTCCTGAATACCTACTTGTGGAACACTACCCTGAACCGTATTACCATTACTAAATGGGGCCGGTTGTGATACGTAAGGGGTAGACTGTGTCTCAATTTGTACATTACCATGTGATATCATTACCTGACCAATTAAAACATTACCACCAGCAACGACGGTCCCGGTACGTTCATTAATAACAACCTTGGCAGGCACATCCGTATCTACCTTTAAATCGAGTACCTGGCTCGTGAAAACATTCATATCGTTTACCGATTGACCTTTTTTCGGCCAATTTATAGCAACCAAACCGGCACTCGACACATGAGCCAAATCCTGCTTAAAGGTCTTGTTTATTATTTCACTTATTTTCCTGGCATTAGTAAAATTCGGCTTCCGTAATACGAGTCCCAGCGGCTTATTGGGATCCGGTTTATAATTTGTATTGTATATGACATTTGCCCCATCCGGAATAGTAGCTGTTAATGATTGATTCCTGCTGATTCTTGCCCCGGGTATTTCAGCCGATACACCGCCACTAAGCAAAGAACCCTGCGCATATGCATAAACTTTTTTTGTACCCGGATTTATAAGCGGCGTTTGAAGTAATACGCCGCCCTGCAGGCTGCGCGCATCTCCTAATGAAGACACTGTCACATCCAATTGACTGCCGGGAACATTGAATGAGGTGATATCTGCGGTAACCATGACAGCGGCCACATTCCGGGTTCGTAATTGCTGGGGATCAATATTTATACCGAAATTCTTAAGCATATTTGCTATGGATTGAACGGTAAACACTGCGCCATTCCTCCCCATAGACCGGTCGCCCGTTCTGTCCAATCCCGTAACTAAGCCGTAACCAATCAGCTTTTTACCGGGAGCGTTTTGTATCTGAACAAGATCGCTCAATCGGGTCTGTGCTTTAACAGTATGTAAAACGGAACAGAGCCCTATAATTATTAATATGTTGAGGATTGTTTTTTTTACCATTAACCGATTCATTTATGCATATATATGGCTACTCCTGCTGCAATTCCGAGAATTCCGAATAATAATTTGCGAAAGGTGCCCGGACGATGAATTCCCTTCCTCAACCCCTCTTTTTTACGGTAAACTATTTCGGCATCGGCCACTTTGTATGATGGCACACGATTATCACTATCAATATCATTTTGACGGACGATTCCTTTGAGAGAAATTTTGTATACCTCCCCATTGATTTCTGTCATCCTGTTGCCACTGACTATCAGATCCCCGTTATCCGAAACTTTCTCAATACGGACACTCATATTCCCATGAAGTAACTGACTTTGATCGGCCGTGATATTTTCATTAGAGTTGTAATCAAATTTGGCATCTGAGCCGAACTCCGGTTCAAAAGGAATAAAATTCCCTTTTGCCGAAACGGAACCGGATCCATCGGTGTTCGATTTTGTATTGGAATCGGTCGTTGAAGAACCGGATATATTTTCCTCTAATACAACGGTTATAACATCGCCTACACGATGCGCTTTAAGATCCCTGTAAAGTGATTGCTGTGCCTTCAACGACTGAACACAGCCCATAATTAATAGAATAAAAACTGTTCCGGCAACTCTCATAATGTCTTCTTCCAAATAGCTTGTGATTTACCGTTTACTTTACCTATGTACATCTTTCCCGTTTCACGGCTGTAAAGACGAACGTTTTCACCAATAGCCCCCGGTTGCCTTGCTACACAATTAAGTGTTATACGAATACCTTTCATATAATATAAAAGAGTAACTTCATCGCCCGGATGAATGACCGGTAAACGACGTAAATCATTCCAGCGAATGGGATTTTCCTTATTTATGATATGCTTTACAACAAGACCGGTTATTTTACCTGGTTGAGATACAAACATTCCATCTTCCTTAGTAATATTAACCCAGTGTTCCACGATATCATCAGACGTTATGGTATGGCCGGAACTCAAGCGGCGTAATGCAACAGGAAGCTTCTGCTCTACATCAACATAGACCTGGATATTATTTTTTTTCAATGTTCCGTTATCCAGGTATTCCAATTTGTACGTGACATAATCACGAGGCAGCCCTACTCCCCGAAATGTTACTGCATTGATGTTATCCTGTTTTACTTTACGTATGTTTTCAGGCAACCATTTAACAGAAACATCAAAATGATATAAATCAGACGGGTAAGCCTTTTGAAGCTGGCTCGCTATCACATCCTTAATATAGCTTTTCATCGATTGTGCATTCACCCGTGTACACAACAATAAAAAACTAATTAGGATTAGTAATCGGATTGATATTTTACCGTTTGATCGCATTAGTAACCGACATCATTTGTTCGGCTGTTTGCACCATTTTAGAATTTGTCTCGTAAGCTCGTTGCGCTTCGATCAGTTTCACCATTTCACTGACAATATCCACATTTGAGTGTTCAAGGTAGCCCTGTTGTAATGTGCCAAAACTCTGATCACCCGGATTACCTAAATAGGGATCTCCTGAAGCTTCTGTTTTTGAATAAAGGTTATCTCCCATGGCAGATAAACCCGTATTATTAACAAATTTAGCCAGTTCAATTTGTCCGAGATCTACTTGACCCCTGTTACCATTTAGTTTCGCAGTCACTACACCATCCTGTGATATCTTAACCCCGACAGCATCCTGTGGCACACTTATGTTACTAATCAATGGCAATCCGGAGTTATTCACTATTTCACCGGATGAATTAAGTGTGAAATTTCCGTCACGTGTATATGCGGTGCTTCCATCAGGCATTTGAACCTGAAAAAAACCGTTGCCATTTATGCAAAGATCAAGTGGATTACCCGTCTGATCGACAGAACCCTCGGAGAAATTCCGGATAGTAGCAACGGGACGTGCCCCATGTCCTATTTGCAGTTCAGTTGAACCACCGTTTGTTCCCTCTGCAGCCGCTCCTTTTCGGGAAGTGGCGATAGTCTGATAGAACAGATCCTGGAACGCGATGGTACTTCTTTTGAAGCCTGTGGTATTAACGTTAGCCAAATTATTGGCAATGTTATCCACCATTTTTTGCTGGGCATTCATCCCCAGGGCTGCTGTACTTAAAGCATCTGGCATGATTTAACTCCTGTTAGAATTTTCCTAAGTTATTTGTTGCCTGAGAAAGTGACTGGTTACTTGAACTGATCACTTTTTGCTGTGATTCGAACAATTGCAGATTCTTGGTCATCGCTACCATTTCTTTCATAGGGTTTACATTACCACCCTCGTAATACCCTTGATTGACCTGACTACTCGTATCAGCCTCGACGATATTATCTGATTGCGGCTTAAAATATGTACCGGATAGACGCTTGAGACGAGTTAGATCCGTGACCTTAACCAAATTTAATTTATCCAATATTTTGTCATTCAAACGTATGGTACCATCCCTGGCTACTTCAATTTTATTCTCATTGCTTGCACTGTTGTCATTTTTACCCAAATTCGGAATTTGAATAGCGCCTGAGGCTCCCTGAACAAATCCATCATTAGAATCCCGAAGATACCCGTTGGAATCCAAATGAAATCTGCCATTACGTGTTAGAAGCATTTGACCATTATTTTCTACTTGAAAAAAGCCTTTACCTTCAATCGCAAAATCGTACGGATTCCCGGTTGACTCTAAACGCCCCTGTTCCATTTGTACCGTCTGAAACAAATCTGCATTTTGCACTTTCTGTCCATTCATGACATCGGAAAAAGATCGATAGAAAACCTTTTCCCCTTTAAATCCCGGTGTATTAATATTAGCCAGATTATTAGCAATCACTTCCTGGGCCCGGGTTAATAGCTCCATAGCCTTCATGGATAGTTTGAGTCTGTCAAGCATAGCTTTTTATCAATTATGTTATCTTAAACACCCTATCATTATTCAAAAGCCATGCCATAAACTGATTTCTATCCATTGATAAAGAAAGAATATCATTCAGCAGTCTTTTGGGACGATCGATTTCAGAAAAGCTTATTACATAAAGGAATTTATTTATGCAAAGCGGAAAGATTTGCCGTATATCGGATACATTATAAATACACGTTACTGATGTCTGTTAACCATTTTATATCGATTAGCCATTATTAATGATAGTCAGTCCTTATTATCTACCATATTTTGACTAACCATATCTTTTCCATTCAATCATTCTGTTATGAAATTAAAAATGGCATTGTTTTTGGTCATTAAAGAAACATGGCAGAGAAGAATGATGATCAAGAAAAAACAGAAGAACCAACTGCGCACAAACTGGAGAAGGCGCGGGAAGAAGGCAACGTCAGCCACAGTGCTGAATTATCTTCTGTAATGTTGATGGTTATGACTACCATAGTTTTTATGCAGGCGGGATCGTGGATGTTTGGGCGTATAAGAAATTTATTTCAGGTTTTTCTGGATAATACGGATCAGGCCATTGATAACCCGCAAAATGCCATAAAATTCATGAACACCGCTCTTTTTCTTGGCCTCGAAGTGCTGGCACCTATATTAATGGCTCTATTTATTACAGCCATATTGGTTAATATCGCTCAAACAGGCGTGGTGTTTTCTACGAAAGTTATCGAGCCGAAAGGTAACCGCATCGACCCATTAAATGGTATTAAACGCATCTTCTCTGTTCGTGGATTGGTGGAACTGATAAAAGGGTTCAGTAAGATTTTTATTGTGGGCCTGGTGATATATTTCACTGTCCGAAGCAAGGTAACTAATTTCATTACTTTTGCCGTAACACCAATCGATGATATGCTTTCCCAGACGGGACACTTTATTATACTGATAATGGCAAGAATTTTATCAGCCCTTTTAATTTTATCGATTCTCGACACCCTTTATCAACGCTTTCAACATCGTAAGGATCTTCGAATGACCAAACAGGAAGTGAAAGATGAGTTCAAACAGATGGAGGGTGATCCGCATATAAAGAGTAAACGAAAACAAATTGCCAGACAAAACGCTCAAAGAAGACGCCTGGACCATGCTATTTTAGGATCTGATGTAGTCGTTACCAATCCTACTCATTATGCTGTAGCGATGCATTATGATCCGGAACATAACGACGCTCCTATGATCATGGCCAAAGGAACAGAAAACCGTGCTTTTAAAATTCGTGAATTTGCCAAAAAATATGACATTACCATTGTTGAAGATCCACCGGTTGCTCGTGCCCTTTATGCCACTGCCGATGAAGGGGAATTTGTACCACCCGAATTATACCAGGCTGTTGCCGAGATATTGGCTTACGTCTATAAAATGAAGAAACATCTATAAAATGGGAAGATTAAGTAAATCAAATAACATGTTCAGTATATTACTGGCGCGTACCGATGTATTGGTATCGTCCGGTATTATACTGATTCTGATGATCATGATTATCCCACTTCCCACCGTATTCCTGGATTTCTTCCTGGCTATAAATATATCTCTGTCCATTATCGTTCTGTTGGTTGCTTTCTATACATTCAAGCCTCTTGATTTTGCGGTATTTCCCGGAATGCTGTTGATTCTGACTCTTTTTCGATTATCACTCAATGTAGCCAGTACCCGGCTTATACTCGGTCAGGGTTATGCCGGTAAACTGATCCAGGCTTTTGGTAGTTTTGTCGTACACGGCAATTTCGTACTCGGTATCATCATCTTTGCCGTGCTGATCATTATAAACTTTATTGTTATTACCAAAGGTGCCTCAAGAATTGCGGAAGTATCGGCCAGATTCACACTCGATGCCATGCCCGGTAAACAAATGGCAATCGACGCCGATCTGAACGCCGGGCTCGTTACGGATGAGCAAGCCCGCAAAATGCGCGACGAGATAGCTCGCGAAAGTGATTTTTATGGAGCTATGGATGGTGCCAGTAAATTTGTCCGGGGTGATGTTATCGCCGGCCTTCTGATAACTTTTATTAATATCATCGGTGGATTGATAATAGGAACAGTCCAGCGTGGAATGTCTATTTCTAATGCTGCCCATGTTTATACTTTACTGACCATAGGTGACGGACTGGTAAGCCAGATACCCGCACTGCTTATCTCAACTGCTTCAGGTATCATAGTATCTCGTGCTGCCTCTGAGGGGAACCTGGGTGAGGAAATGACCGCTCAGCTCATCAACAACCCGCGGACCATAATGATAGCGTCAATATTTATTTTCATTATTGGCCTGATTCCAGGTATGCCCATTATTCCGTTTTGGTCTATTTCCGGTATATTAATGTTTGTTTCCATCAAAAACTTTAAAAAACAACAGGCTGATGAAGTTGAAGAAAATAATCAGAAACAACTCGCTAATAAAGAAGAAGAACGCGTCGAGGATTACTTGCTGATGGATACGCTGGAACTCGAGATCGGGTACAGCCTCATACCTCTTGTCGACCCTGATCAGGGCGGTGATCTTCTGGACCGAATGGCATCACTGAGAAAACAACTTGCTATCGAATTGGGTATCATTGTACCACCTATCCGAATCCGGGATAATATCCAACTAAATGCCAATGACTACGTCATTAAAATGCGTGGAATCGTGCATGGAAAGGGGGACTTGTTACCCGGTTATTACATGGCATTGATACCTGCCGATTTTGATATTGAACTACCCGGAATTAAAACAACAGACCCGACTTTCGGTATGGATGCCGTTTGGGTCAGCTCTAAAAACAGGTCACAAGTTGAAAAATATGGAATATCAGCTATTGAATCCGGTGCTGTTATCACAACCCACTTAATGGAAGTGATAAAACGTAAAGCTTATAAAATTATAGACCGGCAAATGGTTAAACAATTGATTGATAATGTTAAAGAGGCTTCACCGGCTTTAATTGAAGAATTGATTCCGGAAGTATTGAAATTGGGAGATATACAAAAAGTACTGAAGAGATTACTAAAAGAAAGGATACCTGTCAGGGATCTCATCACCATACTCGAAACCCTTGCTGATCAGGCAGCTCATACTAAAAACACAGACGTCCTGACAGAATATGTACGGGCTGCATTATCCGATACGATTACCAAACAATTCAGGAATGATAATGGGGAAATTAATGTAGCTGTCCTCGATTCACCTATTGAATCTCATTTAATCAATCAGGCTCAGCAAGGTAATTTGAATCCCAATACACTTGGTTTTACACCTGAAACCATAGAGAAACTTTATGTGAACTGTACCAAAATATTTGAGAAGATGATCGCTAATGGACATGATCCCATACTTCTCACTTCACCGGTACTTAGGCCCACATTATATGACTTTTTGATATCTGTTATCCCTGAGATATCCGTTCTGTCATATAACGATATTAGTTTAACAACGAAAATAAGCAAATTCGATCGTATCACTCTGTCAATGGAAACAATTGAGTCACCGGCACTGTCATGATCATAAAAAAATATTACGGAAATACGATAGGGGAAGCCCGGAAAAAAGCTCAGTCACAACTGGGAAATAAGTTCATAATTTTGGAAACTCTGTCAGATGATAGTGACCAAACTTCATGTATAACAGTTATGGTTGATCACGATGTATCCCAGAATAACGGGAGACAGACACCAACAAAAGTACAGAGTTCAAGTAAAGATAGAAATGTATCTTTTACCAGAAGTAATACCGGCATTACGAAACCTTTGCATTATCTGAAGAGTGTTTTAAATGAAAAACCCTTATCACGGGAAGACTCTGAGAGTACAAAAGGAAGCCGAAAACATGTATCGAAAAATGAGAGGGGTAATTCAGATAATCAGTATAATAATAAGGCAGCGGATCAAAAAAGTTACGAGACCTTATCAAAACGGAAACAATCGCTGTTTCACTATGAGACGGTGAGTGAAGCCATGGAGCAATCTCCAAACATCCCTGATAATTCAGCTGCACCTAATTATCATCACGAAATCCGCAGTTTAAAGAAACAATTAAACAAACTCGAAGCGAAGATATCCGAATCCGTTATACTTGCTAATGTCGATTTTGTATCTCATCCCTCATTTCAGCAATTGTTGAAAGCCGGTATTCCGGCAATAACAATCGCCTCATGGTATAAAAATATTATGGATGAGGGCTATACTCCGGATAACAATCCCAAAGCATTTTTGTTACAATTAGGCAAACAGCTCAGGGATAATTTACCCTCAAAACCTTCGTCAGATCCGGTGAAAAACCTGGTATTTATTGGTAATTCCGGCTCAGGTAAAACCCATTTGATAATGGGGTTGGCTACCAATAACACCATTTTTAAAAAATTGGATATTGCCATAATAAATGTACAATTACCGCATCATCCTAATCAATACACAGTCTTAGAACCTTTTTGTCGAGATCAAAACTTACCTTTTTATTCAGTGACAAATGGCGCTGATTTGACTAAACTGGATTCGGAGCTTCATAATTATGATCACGTACTGATTGATACTCCATCCGTATCATTATTTGACGAAAATGCTATTGATAGTTATTGGAAGCTGCGTCAGATATTGGCATCCATAACACCTATGGAGATACATATGGTGGTTAACGCCAATTCACAAAGTATTTTGAATAAAATGCCAAATAGTAATCCGGTTCAACCTGATTATATCGATGTTACCCATCTGGATGAAAACGATAAATGGGGGCAACTTATACCATTCGTACATCCTTATAATTGCAGCCTGCGATATACGAGTCAGGGACCCGATAAAATCGAAAAATTTGAACCCGCATCATTTGTTGAAACAATTTTGTATCGCTCATAATTAGGATGTCATGAACAAACAAAACAATCAAGCACATATCATATCAACATCAGCCGGTAAAGGTGGTGTAGGAAAGAGTTTGCTCTCAGTAAACCTGGCTGAAATGTTGGTTTCGATGGGATATCGGGTAGCACTTATCGATGCCGATCTTGGTTTATCAAATTGTGCTATGCTGTTAAATGAATCCGTCCCGGGTACGGCACAAGATGTAGTAACCGAAAAAGTTTCCATTAATGATATCATGCATGTCACCGACAGTGGGCTAATTTTGGTTACGGGGTCAGAAACGGCAAACTACAAGAACGATCACATATATCCTGTTCTGGATAGTGTTATCATGAGACTCCGATATCAATGCGATTTTATAATCATTGATACACCGGCGGGTGTAACAGAAATGAATCTTTGGGCACTCGACCGATCGGACCTTAGCTTATTAATACTTGTTAATGAACCAACCGTTATATCTGATGTATACCGGTTTTGCAAGTTTATAATGGAGATAGATCCTTCATATCCTTTTGCCACTGTTGTTAATTTTGCTATCGACCAGGATGATGCTGAAAAGGTGGCTAAACGATTCAATTCTATAACTTCTCATTTCTTAAACAGGGAATTCCCTCACTTAGGCCACCTTCCGCTTGATGACAAAATCCGGAAATCCGTTATGCACCAAAAACCATTTGTCCATGTTAATGAACACGGGGAACTATTAACCAGGCTCAGGACGATATCTGACTCTTTAATATCTCATTTAAAAAATATAATTATCAATCAAACATCATAATCACACTAAATGGGTTTGGCATTATGTTAGTTAAATTATTCAGTTTTATAGCTCTTATTGTATTTATCGCGTTAATGATTAATGGAGCTGCACTAATGTTTGCTTTTATTCGTAGTGTAGCAATGTTTATCATATTAATTTTCCTTTACCAGGTATTTGCCTTCATGGCCAGGGCTATTAGTAAAAACAACAACAAACAACCTAAAACCAAAGAAGACGTAACCAATTGATATGAGTAAATCTCTTCAGGAACTCGTCAACGCTTATTGCGATGCTCCGGCACCCGGCTTGAGGAATGCCATCATTACCGAGGCGATGCCCTTGGTTAAAAGTATCATTGGGAAAATAAAACGACCCGACAATCCTCTAACTCAATATGAGGATATAGAAAGCGCTGCTATAATGGGACTTTTGCAGTCGCTAGACAGTTACAGAAAAGAAAAAAAGATTCAGTTTAACACATATGCCTATTATCGAATTAAAGGAAGTGTCATTGATTATCTAAGAAAAGTTGATGAAATGCCTCGTTTACAACGCGTGACCTTTGGCAAAGCACAAAAGGTAATGGAAAAATTAATGCAAAAACTGGGACGTGCACCGGAAGATGACGAGGTAGCTGAAGAACTCGGTATGAGCCTGGAAGAGTATCATAAACTTTTAATCAACGTACAGCAACGTGCTGCCCTATCATTAAATGACCAAAAATTTAATGATAATGATAGTCACGCATTATCCAATTATATAGCAGATCCAAATGCAGAACTTCCCGATGCCGAAATAATTCGAAAAAGTATCTCAGATAAGATCCAGAAAAAAATAAAAGAGCTTAAAGAACGGGACCGTCTGATATTGGCTCTTTACTACTATGAAGATTTAACCCTGAATGAAATAGCTATTCTTCTGGGGTTGACAGAAGCGCGTATATCGCAAATCATAGGTAAGTTATTAATTCAACTTAAGTCGTCACTTAATCATTAGAAGGGTGATGGATTTCAGTGGCTATTTTTACTTACCTATTGAATGTAACACAATAGACAGGTAATTCCACAAATGATTAAAAAATGTATTAAAAGCAACAGGCAGGTACGGTAATACTATCAGAAATACCAGAATACCGACTCCAAGCTTGAGTGGTAAAGCAATAAAAAATATGTTTGATTGCGGCATAATTCGTGCAAAAATAGCAAACGATAAGTCCATCAAAAAAAGTACTACTAAAAACGGTGAAGCTAACTGAACACCTATCTTAAAAAGATATACTGCCATTTTCAAAAATACCGGAGCTGCCTCTGCCGGATAAACATGTCCGATGGGAACAATACTAAAACTCGCGGCCAGGGCTTTGATATAGAGCGCGTCTCCCCTTATGCCCAAAAACAACAGAATGGCCAACAATGTCATAAATTGTGGTAGTACTCCATTTTGTTGACTTGTTACCGGATCAACGATACTTCCGAAACTTATTCCGAGATCATAACTTACCAACTGTCCGGCCATCTGTACGCCGCCGAATATTATTTGGCCTACCAACCCCATCGATAAGCCCACCAGAACTTCTTTAAGAATTGCTATAACCACCTGAATGATAGTGGCATCAGTTGCAAGTACGGCTCCTTGTAAAGGTATGATAGGATATAAAACAATTGTTACCGCGAAAGCAAAAAACAATTTAATGCGTTGGGGAAAAACGGCAGAACTGAAGTAAGGCGCAGAGAAAATAAGGGAACTTACCCTGACGAATATTAAAAAAGATGCCAATATAAATTCGACAGAGAAGATGTTCATAACCCTATATACCCCGGCTATTTGCCGATTTCTGCGTTATAAGTTAGTGAGCTATTATTGGTATAAATGCAAAAATCCTCTGCATGAAACTTATTATGTACTGCAACATGTAGCTCGAAAAAAAGTACAATATGATAGCTACTGCAGCCATTTTTGGAACGTAACTCAACGTCATTTCCTGAATAGTCGTTGCGGCTTGAAATACAGAGATAATTAGTCCCACGACTAACGCTCCGGCCAGGATCGGTCCGGCTAAGACCATTATAGCTTTCAAAGCTTCCTGTATCCAATATATTCCAACATCTGTATTCATATTCTATCCATTTTAGTGAAAACTCCTAACTAACGATCCAACGAGTAGATACCAACCATCAGTTAAAACGAAAACGAGTATTTTAAAAGGCAGGGAAACCAAAACGGGTGGGAGAAACATAATACCCATCGAAAGGAGAACGGAAGTTACTACAAGATCAATTACCATGAACGGCAAATAAAGAAGGAATCCAATCTTAAAAGCAATACGTAATTCACTGATAATAAAGGAGGGAACAACAATATAAAGAGGAAGTTCCCTGACATTATTTACCGTTTTGACTTTTGCGAGATCCATAAAAAGCAGAAGATCTTTTTGCCTTGTCTGTTTAATCATAAACTCTTTAAGAGGTATTGCTGCTTCATCCAATGCATCCATCTGAGTGATCTTATTATTAAGATATGGCTGAATGGCTGTTGAATCTATTTTCTTATAAGTCGGGGCCATTATAAAAATTGTGATGAACAGAGCTAACCCCAGTAAAACCTGATTCGGTGGAGACTGTTGAGTCCCGAGTCCCATTCGCAAAAAGAAGAATACAACAATGATACGGGTGAAACTAGTCATCATCGTAATAAAAGCAGGGCCAAAAGTCAGGATGGTCAGTATTATAAGAGTCTGTATCGCCACCGAAAAATCCTTGCCGTTTTTCGGTGATTTTATACTCAGATTTATTTGTGGTATAGAACCTGATGCACTCGAAGTTGAAGTTGACTGCGCATGGCCGGTGGAAATTAAAATCAGGGTCAAGAATATAACCATCAATAATATCCTGACATATCCATATTTTTGATCTTGATCAGGAAGCATATTTCTTCTGTGTCTCCGAAAAAATGTTTAAAAACCGGTTGCTATGATTTGGTTTGTTAGCCTGGGGATCTTTCCAGTCATCTTTATCATACTTTTGTAAAAGTGTTATTTCTTTGCCCGAGACGGCAAGAACCCAATATTCTTCGTTTATAAACATTACAATGATTTGTTGCCCCACTCCAATTTGTTGTCGCCCGATTATTGTAAAAATATCAGTATCCCTGGTTGTACCTTTTTTTTGCCAGAACCATAATCCTGCAATGATAATAGTCAAGATTATAAGCACCGGAAGAGAGCGCAAAAATAGAGAACTATTATGAGCAGTTGAGGTTTTTTTTACCTGAGGTACAACGGTAAGATTCAGGCTATCTGCATTGACCAGACCGGATTTAGCGGCTGGAATCGTATCATATTTATTAGATTGTGCCAATACAAATACCCAGAGGACCAAGAAAACAGCGGCCAGCCCAAGAATTACTTTGAGCATTTTTTGTGGATCATCACCTACAGGTAATTTTTTTAAATCTAACATTAACCCAGACTCTTAATTCTCTCTCTTTCGGAGACCAATCCGGTAATGCGAACACCAAAATGTTCATCAATTACCACTACTTCCCCTTGAGCGATTCTAAAACCATTCACCAGAATCTCGACCGGTTCACCGGCCATTTTATCCAGGGCAACTACAGAACCTTTAACTAATTGTAAGATTTCTCCTAACGGTAGTTCTTTTCTTCCAAGTTCTACCGAAATATTCATTTCCACATCTTTCAGGATTTCTATATTCCGACCTTCTATGATCTCCTGGGTTACTGTATGACTGCCAAACTCTTCAAATTCAACTTTTTTACCATTTATTGAATCATTGTCACTCATAATTTTACCCCCTTTACCCTGTTCGTTCTTATTACTATGAATATCGTTATCATGTTTTTTAACCGGAGGTATCACCAATATCATAGTGAGATTAATACCCTTCTTCTTCTCAGGTCCGATGTTACCTTCAATAACTATCTGCAGGAAGGAATAAGAAGCTATTTTCTTTTCACCTGTTAACTGCGCCGGTTTAATAATATCAAGCTCTGTTCCCTTCTTTTTCTGTTTAAGATCTTCATCATTTCTAACAATATTCTCAATCAGATTATTAACAAATTCTTTTACAAGGTCATTAGAGACTTCCCAACCGCCTTCATTTTCATCACCAAAAACGATCCGCGACAAAACTGATTCCCAACCAATTGACAATCCCACATACCATGCCTCCTGTTGATCGTCCGCA
>Ga0102956_1000207_pt1 | contig 20502 bp, 19 predicted proteins | sample SalPonF2_A_D2_MG_FD_84515 | JGI IMG/M metagenome (GOLD analysis project Ga0102956, IMG submission 84515) | Salt pond soil microbial communities from South San Francisco under conditions of wetland restoration - Salt Pond MetaG SF2_A_D2_MG ...
AACGCGGCGTTATTACCAGCCGGGTCGGGTTCTCGTGATCGGATTCGTCACGCAAGTCCTCAACCAACGGCAGTTTTTTTGCCCGCATCTGTGAGGCGATCTGTTCCAGCACCTTGCTGCCTGACACCTGATGCGGCAACTCGGTGACAACGATATCGCCTTTCTCGCGCTGCCAGCCGGCGCGCACACGCAGCGTCCCGTTTCCGGTCTCGTAAAGAGTCTGAAGTTCTTCGGCCGGCGTCACGATCTCGCCACCGGTCGGATAATCCGGACCCTTGATATGCTCCATCAATTCGGCAACGGTAACGCGTGAAGACTCTAGGACACGGATACATGCGGCGGCTACCTCGCGCAGATTGTGCGGTGGCACGTCGGTCGACATGCCGACCGCGATACCTGTCGTACCGTTGAGCAACAGGTTGGGCAGACTCGCCGGAAGGATCGCCGGCTCCTGCAGCGTGCCATCGAAGTTGGCAATCCAGTCGACCGTCCCCTGGCTGACTTCTTTCAGCAACACCGCGGCGTAGGGCCGCAGCCGCGCCTCGGTATAGCGCATCGCCGCAAACGACTTGGGATCGTCCTGTGAACCCCAGTTGCCCTGACCGTCGATGATCGGATAGCGGTAACTGAAATCCTGCGCCATCAACACCATCGCCTCATAACAGGCGGAGTCGCCATGCGGATGAAATTTGCCGATGACATCACCGACCGTCCGCGCCGACTTTTTCGGCTTTGAAGCGGCCGACAATCCGAGTTCGCTCATCGAGTAGATAATTCGCCGCTGCACAGGCTTGAGCCCGTCGCCGATATGCGGCAATGCGCGGTCGAGGATGACGTACATCGAGTAATTGAGGTAGGCCTGCTCGGAGAAGGCCTTTAACGACATTTGTTCGACGCCGTCGAAATTCAGTTCCTGGTTTTCCATTACGTCCTCCGCCATCCGACTTACACGTCAGCCAGGTTGCCCTTGCGCTCGAGCCAGGCGCGGCGGTCGGCGGATCGCTTTTTCGCCAGCAGCATATCCATCAACTGGTCGGTATTGTCATCGCTCTCCAGCGTTAGCTGAACCAGGCGCCGCGTTTCCGGCGCCATAGTCGTCTCGCGTAGTTGCACCGGATTCATTTCACCGAGGCCCTTGAACCGGGTGACATTGATTTTTCCGCGCAGCTTCTCCGCGGCGATACGTTCGAGAATGCCTTCGCGTTCGGCTTCGTCGAGGGCATAGAAGACTTTTTGCCCGATATCGACACGGTACAACGGCGGCATCGCAATAAATACATGGCCGGCATCGACGAGGCTGCGAAAATGGCGCAGGAAAAGCGCCGATAACAATGTGGCGATATGCAGACCATCCGAGTCAGCATCGGCCAGTACGCACAGCTTGTGATATCGCAGCCCGGACAAATCGCCGCTGCCCGGATCGATTCCCATCGCGACGCTAATATCGTGTACCTCCTGCGACGCGAGCACATGCTGATGTTCGACTTCCCAGGTATTCAGAATCTTGCCTCGCAGCGGCATCACCGCCTGGAATTCCTTGTCTCTCGCCTGTTTGGCGGAGCCGCCCGCCGAGTCGCCCTCTACGAGAAATAGCTCGGACAGTTCAGGCTGCTGGCTGGCGCAGTCAGCCAGCTTGCCGGGCAAAGCCGGACCCGACACCACGCGTTTGCGGACTACTTTCTTGCTCGCCTTGAGCCGGCTCTGGGCGCTGGAAATCGCGAGTTGAGCAATTCGTTCGCCACTGTCCGCATGCTGACTGAGCCACAACACGAACGCATCCTTGACCACGCCGGAGACGAATGCGGCGCACTCGCGCGACGACAACCGCTCCTTGGTCTGCCCGGCGAACTGCGGATCGCGGACTTTGGCGGACAGCACGAAAGCGACCCCGTCCCAGACGTCGTCCGGCGCCAGCTTGACACCGCGCGGCAGCAGATTTCGAAATTCACAGAACTCTCGCAGCGCCTCGGTTAGTCCACTGCGCAACCCGTTTACGTGAGTACCGCCCTGCGCCGTGGGAATCAGATTGACATAGCTCTCCGCCAATGTCGCACCACCCTCAGGCAACCACACGAGAGCCCAATCCACCGCGGCGTTGTTTCCCTGCATGCTGCCCGAGAATGTCTCTTCCGGCAGCCGCGCTACCGCGCCGAGGGCCTCGACGAGATATTCGTTGAGCCCGCCGCTGTACAGCCACTCGAACTGTTCGCCGGTTTTTTCGTTGCTGAAGCGAACCTGCAGACCGGGGCACAGCACCGCTTTCGCCCGCAACATGTGAGTCAGCCGAGGCACAGAGAATTTGGAGCTATCGAAATACTGCGGGTCGGGCCAGAATCGTATCGTCGTTCCGGTGTTGAGCTTGCCCACCTTGCCCACGAGCTCAAGCGCGCTGGCGGGCTCACCGCCACGGAAGCTCATGTTGTATTCCTTGCCGTCGCGCTTGACCCAGACCTCGAGATTTCGCGAAAGCGCGTTGACCACGGACACGCCCACACCGTGCAAGCCACCGGCAAACTCATAATTCTTGTCCGAAAATTTACCACCGGCGTGCAACCGCGTAAGGATCAGTTCGACTCCCGGGATGTTTTCGACCGGGTGGATATCGGTAGGCATGCCGCGGCCGTCGTCGCTGACCTGTAGCGACTCATCGGCGTACAGAACGACGTCGATGCGTTTGCAGTGCCCGGCAAGTGCTTCATCGACACTGTTATCGACGACCTCATGCGCGAGGTGGTTTGGCCTCGAGGTATCGGTGTACATACCGGGCCGCATACGCACAGGGTCGAGACCCGACAGGACCTCGATATCGGAGGATGAATACGCTGAACTCATTGGATTTGGCAAGCTCAAAGAACCGGTGCCGATTCTACCGTGAAACGGACCGGCCGGCGCAATCCCGCGGCGGATTCAGCTGCCACGGGCCGCGCCCGGGCAGCCGCTCCATACCACCCAGCGGAGTCGTGCGGTGCGGCGCAATGAGCGCGACAGGCGCGGAACCGGGCTTGTGGCGCTCAGTCGAGGTCTGCGACCAGCGCCGCTCGAACATCGGCGTCGAGCGGCTCAACGCTGTAGCGATAGTTGTCGTGATCGATCCCGGCGGACAGCGCGGCGCCGCCTTTCAACGCGCTCAGCATTTCGGGGTCAAACTCGAATCGCAGAAAGTGCACCGATGAGGTCTTCTCTTCGGTTGCCCGTTCGAGGTCTTCATCCGCAATGGCGTAAACCCGGGCGCAGCCGGCAACGGCCATCCACACCTTTGCCTCGACCCCGATCAGCCGCGCCAGCTCGGTCTTGCGCTCCGCCGCGTCCGGATACTCGAGCATGAAAGTGGCCTTCAGATTCGTGCCGTCCGGGATCAGCGGGTTATAGGCATTCAATTCATCGGCAATACCGTCGGCTTCGAAAATCCTTTCGATCCTGAGCATTTCCTGAACCTGGTATTGAATCGTCAGGCGGTCTTCGAAATACAAAGTTGCGTTCGGTCCGATCGCAACCTGACGAAGCTTCTTGTGCGCCATGATTCGCGACCGGAACTCCGGCCTTTGGCGGTGATACTCCTCCAGGCTGAGCAGGTCGCTTGCTTGCAAGTGGTGCATGGGTCTGATCCTTTGATCGTGATCGCTGCGCTCAAATGCCGTAGGCAAGACGCAACAGCTTCAACGGGTGAGTCGGCGGCAGAGCCTGCTCGGCACCGGCAGCGATCTGGTCTCCCGCCATCGGGCAATCGCTGGCGTAAAAATCCGCCGCGGCATCCTTGACCTTGCGAAATACCGGCCGACCGATTTTCATCGAAGTCTCATGAAACTCGCGTTTGACCGCGTACGTGCCATTGTGACCAGAGCAGCGCTCGATCGGCGTCACCTTGGTGTCCGGCACCAGTTGCAGAACGTCGCGGGTTTTCAGACCGATGTTCTGCACCCGCAGATGACAAGCCACGTGGTACGCAACCGACCCCAGCGAGCGAACAAAATCGGTGCGCAATTTGTCACCGCGATGGCGCAGCATCAGGTACTCGAAGGGATCGAAAATCGCTTTCTGAACCTTCGCAACGGCTTCGTCGCCGGGGAACATCAACGGCAATTCCTGCTTGAACATCAGCACGCAGGACGGGATTGGCGCAACGATATCCCAACCCTCGTCGACCATCGCCGCCAGCCGCGGAATATTCTCTTCCTTTAGCTTTGCGACCTGCTCGAGATCGCCGAGCTCGAGCTTCGGCATTCCACAGCATCGCTCACGCGGCAACAGCGTCACCGGGATCCCGTTGTGCTCGAACACCGCGACGAGATCCTCGCCGAGATCGGGGTGGATATGACGGCCGTAGCAGGTCCCGAACAACGCGACCTTGCCCTGAGTCGGGCCGACCGCGACCGGCTCCGACGCCGCCGGACGGTGATGTTTCATCCGCCGCGCCAGCGACCGCGGCTGATAATCCGGCACCGGCGCCTCGGGATGCACCCCAAGCGTCGAGTCGAGCATTTTCTTGCCCATCTTGCTGTGATTCACCGCATTGACCGTTTGCGCGACAACCGGAACCCCAGCCAGTTTCCCGACCATGTCAGTCGACGTCAGGACCTTGTCGCGAAAACTGGCGCCCTCGTCGCGAAAACGCTTCGCTTTGGCGCGCAACATCAGGTGCGGGAAATCAATATTGAATTCGTGTGGCGGGACGTAGGGACACTTCGACATGTAACACATGTCGCACAGGTAGCAGTGGTCAACGACTTCCCAGTAGACCTTGCGAGCGATCCCGTCGACCTCCATGGTCTCGGACTCGTCTACCGCATCAAAAAGGGTCGGAAACGAGTTGCACAAACTGAAACAGCGGCGGCAGCCGTGGCAAATGTCGAACACCCGCTCCAGCTCCTTGAACAACGCGTTTTCGTCGTAAAACTCCGGATCGCGCCAGTTCAGAGGATGCCGGGTCGGTGCCTCCAGACTCCCCTCGCGGGAGCGCGGCGTCTGTTCACTCATGAGACTTCCCCCAGGCGGCAACGCAGCAGCGACCGGAGCTCAAACGGCTCCGATCGCGAGCTGCGGCAGTACCAATTTGAAATTAGCCGTCCAGCGTATCCAGAGCTTTCTGGAAACGATTGGCATGCGAACGCTCGGCTTTCGCCAAAGTCTCAAACCAATCGGCAATTTCGTCGAAGCCCTCGTCGCGGGCAGTCTTGGCCATGCCCGGATACATGTCGGTGTACTCGTGAGTCTCACCGGCGATTGCCGCCGCGAGGTTCGCCGACGTAGCCCCGATCGGCAGGCCGGTGGCCGGATCGCCAACCGCTTCGAGATATTCGAGATGGCCGTGTGCATGACCGGTCTCGCCCTCGGCAGTCGAACGGAACACAGCCGCGACGTCGTTGTAGCCTTCTACATCGGCCTTTGACGCGAAATACAGGTAGCGGCGATTGGCCTGTGACTCGCCAGAGAATGCATCCTTGAGGTTCTGCTCGGTCTTTGATCCCTTGAGATCGGCCATTTCTGACTCCTTTTGACTTTGTGGTTGGACTCTCGATTTCGTTGATCAGACGAATAAATTTACCCGGCTGCCCAGCGCATTAGAATGGGTCTAAGCGGACTCACAACTCTAGAAGCCGCGGCCGCGCTTGTCAATTCGTACATGCCTTTACTTCGCCGCAGCGGAGGCCGTGGATTCGGCTGCCGGGTGGCCGCCGTTTGACCCTGCGTTTCGCGCTCGTGCATCATCGCTCCGGCTGACTCCCGCAAATTGTGAATCGAGGCCTGAAACGCGTGACCAAGACCAAAGAATCCCCCGAGTTTCAATTTGAAACAGCGCTCGCCGAGCTGGAATCGCTGGTGGAAACGCTGGAACAGGGTGAACTTTCTCTAGAGCAGTCGTTGCAACAGTTCGAAAGAGGCGTGAAACTGACCCGCGCCTGCCAGCAGGCTTTGAAGTCCGCGGAGCAGCGCGTGGACATGCTTGTGTCCGGGGCCGAGGACAGCGAAACCGAGCCCTACTCCGGCCAAGACTGACCGCGTGAACCTGGCAAGCCGCATTGAAGCCTGCAGGGAGCGGGTCGACAGGGCTCTCGCATCGTGGCTGCAACCGGAGCCCGGCGAACCCGCGCGACTCAACGAAGCACTGCGCTACAGCGTTCTCGGTGGCGGCAAACGGGTCCGGCCGCTCCTCGTTTATACGACGGGCAACGCGCTCGGGGTCGCGGCGGAAGCGCTTGACGGACCCGCCTGCGCGGTCGAACTGATCCACGCCTATTCGCTGGTCCACGATGACCTGCCGGCCATGGACGACGACGATCTGCGCCGCGGCCGGCCTACATGCCACCGCGCCTTTGACGAAGCGACGGCAATACTGGCCGGTGATGCATTGCAGGTAGTGGCGTTTCGAATTCTCTCCAGCGACCCGGCGATGACGGCTTCGGCACCGCAGCGCCTGGATATGATCCGGCTGCTGGCCGAAGCCAGCGGTCCGCGCGGCATGGCAGGCGGCCAGGCAATCGATCTCGAAAGCGCCGGGCGCGCCATCACTATCGACGAACTCGAAACCATGCATAGCATGAAGACCGGAGCCCTGATTCGCGCCAGTGTGCTGCTGGGCGCATTGAGCTATCCCCAGCTCACCAGCGCTGAATTCGACGCGCTCGGACGCTATGCCGACTGCGTCGGACTGGCGTTCCAGATCCAGGACGACATTCTCGATATCGAGGGCGACGAGCAACTGATGGGGAAAATCACCGGCGCCGACGCCGCCCGGGCAAAACCCACGTACCCGAGCATCGCCGGGCTCGCTGCAGCGAAGAAAAAGGCGAGTCTGCTGCACCGCGAAGCCGTATCGGCTCTGGAACCTCTCGGCAACCGCGCGCCCGGGCTCGCGGAACTGTCGGAGTTCATCGTCCGGCGCAGCCGTTAGCCGCAACAGCCGACTTTGCCAAGGCGCCACGTCGCTGTGATAATAGCGCCAGAGCCCCGACCGGACCCCCGGGGAACATTCACGCTCGGTCAGTCCAGGACCCAATGATCGACTCCTCCACATACCCGTTGTTATCGACAATCGACTCGCCCGAGGATCTGCGCCGGCTGCCCGCCGACCAGATCGGAGCGGTGGCGGAGGAGTTGCGCCGGTACCTTATCGAAACGGTCAGTACCATGGGCGGGCATTTTGCCGCCGGCCTCGGCACTGTCGAACTGACGATCGCGCTGCACTACGTATTCGACACGCCCGACGACCGGTTGATCTGGGATGTCGGTCACCAGGCGTATCCGCACAAGGTCATTACCGGGCGCCGCGATCAACTGCACACGATTAAACGGAAAGACGGCCTCGCCCCGTTTCCGAAACGCGGCGAAAGTCCTTTCGATGTGTTTGGCGTCGGCCATTCCAGCACTTCGGTATCGGCGGGCCTCGGCATGGCCATTGCGGCTGCACTGCAAAACCAGACCCGCAAGGTAGTCGCGGTCATTGGCGATGGCGCGCTGACCGGCGGCATGGCGTTCGAGGCGCTCAACCACGCGGGCAGCCTGAATGTCGACATGCTCGTGGTACTCAATGACAACGACATGTCGATTTCGGAAAACGTCGGCGCGATGTCCAATTACCTCGCGAAGATGTTGTCCGGCAAGCTGTACTCTCATATTCGCGAGGGCAGCAAGAAGGTCCTGCGGACGATGCCCACGGTGTGGGAACTGGCACGGCGATCCGAAGAACACGTCAAGGGCATGGTGCTGCCCGGCACGTTGTTCGAAGAAATGGGGCTCAATTACATCGGTCCGATCGACGGTCATGATCTCGACACGCTGGTCAAAACCCTGGAGAACCTCAGAAATCTCAAGGGCCCGCAGTTCCTGCATGTCGTAACACGCAAAGGCAAGGGCTACGCCCCGGCGGAACGTGACCCGATCAAATGGCATGGCCCGGGACCGTTCGATCCCGCGACCGGGACATTTCGCGCCAAGGCCGCCGCCGGACTTACGTACTCACAGGTGTTCGGTCAGTGGCTGTGCGACATCGCCGCACAGGACGAGCGCGTCGTGGCTATCACGCCGGCAATGCGTGAGGGCTCCGGACTGGTGCAGTACTCGCGCGATTTTCCCGATCGTTATTTCGATGTCGCTATCGCCGAACAACATGCGGTTACTCTCGGCGCTGGCTTTGCCTGCGAGGGAATGCGTCCGGTCGTCGCGATTTATTCGACTTTCCTGCAACGCGGATACGATCAGCTGATCCATGATGTCGCGTTACAGAACCTGCCGGTGTTGTTTGCGATCGATCGCGCCGGGCTGGTGGGTGGTGACGGTGCAACCCACCAGGGCTTGTATGACATTTGTTTCATGCGCTGCCTGCCAAACATGACAATCATGGCGCCCGCCGACGAAGATGAGTGCAGGCAGATGCTGTTCACCGGGCTGCAGCTCGAAGGGCCGGCGGCAGTGCGCTACCCGCGCGGCAGCGGCCCCGGCGTATTGCCGGAGCAAGAGATGCGCGCGCTTCCGGTCGGAAAGGCGCAGCTGCGTCGCAAGGGCAATGGTATTGCCTTGCTTGCATTCGGCGCGATGGTGGGGGCTGCGGAGAGTATCGGTGCGCGCCTCGACGCCAGCGTGGTAAACATGCGTTTCGTCAAACCGCTGGATGTCGACATGGTGATGCGCATGGCAGAGACCCACGATGCCCTGGTGACCATCGAGGACGGCGTCGTAGCGGGAGGCGCCGGTGGCGCGATCATCGAATGCCTTGCGGAACAAGGCAAGCTTATTCCGGTGCTGAACATCGGTATCGGTGACCGGATAATCGAGCATGGATCGCGCCGTGACAATCTTGCCGATGCCGGACTTGACGAGGAATCCCTGTACCGCACTATCGATAACTGGCGGCCGAGCGTGCCCGCGGCCGCGCCCGGGGGAATCGTCTGACTCCGACTGCGCGGAATCCGGACGGGATTCCGTGGCGAACAACCTGCAAATGACCCTGAGTGCGGCCGCGTGTTTATAATGTTTCCGGTCTCGGGATTTTCCGACGGCATTGACGGCCACCAATGGCCCGCACCATTCGCCACCATCAACCTTTCAGGATTACATCATGAGCAAAGAGGCCCCCGCGACGGGCGTCGCGATCGCCGAAATTGAAGACGTCCAGGGTCGCGCCGACACCCGTCGAATTCCGATCAACAAGGTCGGAGTGAAGGACATATTCCATCCGGTGCGGGTCAAGGACCGGTCCGGCGGGGAACAGCATACGATCGCGAATTTCAACATGTACGTGAACCTGCCGCACGATTTCAAGGGCACGCACATGTCGCGATTCGTCGAAATTCTGCACCGTCATGAACGCGAGATTTCGGTCAGGTCTTTCAAGGAAATGCTGGCGGAAATGACCGACCATCTCGAGGCCCAATCCGGTCACATCGAAATGTCGTTCCCGTATTTCATCAGCAAGAAAGCGCCGATATCTGGGGTCGAAAGCCTGATGGACTACCAGGCCAGCCTGATCGGTGCCCGCCGCAGCGGCGAAACCACGACGTACATCAAAGTCGTTGTGCCGGTAACCAGCCTGTGTCCCTGCTCGAAAAAAATCTCGGACTACGGAGCGCATAACCAGCGTTCGCACGTCACGATCAAGGCGCGAATTACCGGTTTCGTGTGGATAGAGGAAATAATCGATATCGCCGAATCGGAAGCTTCCTGCGAACTCTACGGGATACTGAAGCGACCGGACGAAAAATACGTCACCGAGCGCGCCTACGATAATCCGAAGTTCGTTGAAGACATGGTTCGCGACATCGCGGTCAGGCTAAATGACGACGAGCGGATTAGAGCCTATGTCGTGGAATCGGAGAACTTCGAGTCGATTCACAACCACTCCGCTTATGCCCTTATCGAATGCGACAAGGATGCGGATGACGACGACAGCTAGCCACCGGGCTGTCGATGACCGGTTGGCCGGGGGGTTTACTGAACTTCGAAATCGAGGCGTTCAGCGCTTTGCAGGCGGCGGATCAGGGTACGCAGAAATACCTTGTTGAAACGCAACTGGCAGGCCGATGAGGCCTGCTCGAGAAGACTCGAGCTGACGCAGATCAATGCAACGGTATCGGCCGCCCGAATGGTAGCGGTGCGGCGCGCGCCAAGCACGTAGCTGGACTCGCCGAAACAGTCTCCCGGACCGAGCTTGCCGACGACCCGATCCTGCTGCTCGACGTGGACGCCGCCACGCACGATCACGTAGAAGCGATCGTCGCGCTCGCCCTCGCGAACGATCTCCTCACCATTTTCGTAGTCGTGCCAGTCGCTGGCACGCAACAACTCCCAGATTTCGGCGTGCGAAAACTCGTGGAAAAAACGCAGCCTGCGCAACGTCTCGTAGCGCTGCTGCTTGTCGACCCGGTCGTTTTGCTTTTTCAGGCCCTGGAATATCCGGGTCAGGTCGGCGGCGAGATCGACGCCGGTCTTGAACCGTTTCTCCGGCTCTTTCTGCATGCACATCGCGACAGTTTGTTCGAGTTGCTCCGGAATGTCGGCGCGCAGCGTGTGGATGGGCGGCGGCGTGGCATAGACGATCTGGTGCAGGAGCTTTGAGAGGTTGCTCGCGCGAAACGGGCGAAACCCGGTGAGCAACTCGTACATGGTTGCTCCAAGCGAAAAGAGATCGGAGCGGCTCGTCAGTTCCTCCGAAGTCACCTGTTCCGGCGACATGTAACTCGGCGACCCGGCTATGCCGTCGATTCGCGACACGTCGGAATCGCGCACGATCGCGATTCCGAAATCGATAATCCGAACATCGTTGTCGAGTGTAAGCATTATGTTGCTGGGCTTGATATCGCGATGGATGACGCCCCTGCCATGGGCGTAAGCCAGCGACTTGGCGCATTTGTAAATAATTTCCACGACGTCGTCGATGCGCAGCAAATTGTCCGGCTTGGTGTATGCCGCGAGCGTACGCGCGCCGTGGATGTGCTCGGTCACCACGTAATACCGGCCGTCCTCTTCGCCCGCATCGTAGATCGGGAGAATGTTGGGATGCTGCAGCTTGCCCACCATGTGGGCTTCGTTGAAAAACATCTTGCGGGCAACGCGTGCCTTGTCGTCGTCGTCGTCCGCCTGATAGTTGTAAACCTTGATGGCGACGTCACGACCGTACTGCGGATCATGGGACAGGTAGACGTTACCGGTGCTGCCGCGCCCGACCTCGTTAATGATCGTATATTTGCCGATCCGTGCGGGGATCGGCTGTTCTTGTCGTCGCGCGCTCAAGTTGTGACCTTTTCCTCAGCATCCGCCTAGGCTCCCATCACTGGAACCAGACCGGCAAGTAGCAGCAGCCCGATAGCTGCAAAAACCCCTGCCACGATGTCGTCTACCATAATGCCGAGCCCGCCCGGGATACTGTGATCCAGATCGCGTATTGGCCATGGCTTGAGGATGTCGAAAACCCGGAACAGAGCGAAACCAGCAACGCTCCAGACAAGGCCCGCCGGCGCCACGAGCATGGTCAGGAAATAGCCGGCAAATTCGTCCCAGACAATACCGGGGTGATCGTGGGCGCCGAGACGGCGCGCGCTCTCGCCGCACAGCCAGACCCCGGCGATACAAACGGCAACCAGAATTCCAATCCTGACCGTCATCGGCAACTGCCGCATCGGCAGCTCGAGAACAACCGCCGCCAGGGTGCCCGCGGTGCCCGGGGCAAAAGGTGAGAGACCGCTGCCAAACCCGAATGCGAAAAAATGCACCGGATCGGAAAACACCTCCGATGCCGTGACCTTTCGCTTTGCCGACTCAGCGGAAATGATCGAATCCTCCCTCTTCAAGTGGCTCGATCTCGCCGCAAACCCTGGCGAACAGCCCCGGGGAATCGCAAATCTCGCCGATCTCCGTCACCGCGCAGGCCCAGTCGCGAGCACGCCGCTCGAAATCGAGCAAACCACGAACCGGCACGGCAAAGCAAAGCTCATAGTCGTCGCCGCCACTCAGCACATATCTGCGCGCCTGCATCGGATCGGCCACTTCCGCCAGCTCGTCCGACACGGGCAGCGACTCCAGCTCGATCACGGCCCCGATACCGCTGGCCTGCACGAGATGTCCAAGGTCTGCCGCCAGCCCATCGGAAACATCGATACATGCGCTGGCGATCCCCCGGAGATCGATCCCCTGAGCAACCCGAGGTTGAGGACGGTTGAAACGACGCAGCAGTCTGGCAGCGGGGCCCTGGGGAACGCGCAGACCGCGTTGCCATAATGCCAGTCCGGCGGCGGCTTCGCCGGGCGCCCCGGTGACAAACAGGCGATCACCCGGTTGCGCGCCATCGCGGCGCAAGGCGGTGCCGCTGGGCACAAGCCCCGCCATTTGGACGCTTGCCACGAGCGGTCCCTTGACGGTATCGCCGCCGACCAGCGCAACTCCGTGTTCCCTGGCGAGTCCGATCAGGCCTTCGGCAAATCCGGCCAGCCACGACTCGTCGGGCTCGGGTAACGACAGTGCCAGCGTCGCCCAGGCCGGTTCCGCACCCATCGCCGCCATGTCGCTCAGATTGACCGCCATGGCACGATAGCCGACATCCTCGGCTACCATGTCCTCGGGAAAATGTTGCCCCCTGACCAGCATGTCGACGCAACTCACCAGGTCGTGACCAGCGGGGACTTGCATAATTGCGGCGTCGTCGCCGATACCCAGGCACACGTCGCTACGTTGCGGGCCTGGCGCCGCAAAGAACCGCTCGATAATCTCGAACTCAGTCAGCGGCACCGTCGCGATACCAGCGCGGATAATATTCCCGAACGACTGCGCCATCGCTGCGCAAAACATGACAACCATCGAGCTGTGGCGGACGCCGGCCGGCGTCGGCTGGCTCCGTTTTCAGCAGCGGCATTATCGTCTGCAGCGCAGCCACCGCCATGTTGTCGAGCAACTTCGTGATGTGCGTGCATCCCCGGACTCCGCCGAACGACCGCCTTACCTCGCGACTCCAGCCCGGCCCGATGCGAAGCCCGATCAGTGCCCGGTAGTCTGGTGTAATGTCGCCGCAACCCGGGTACGGATGTTTGTCGGTGACTGCTTCGGCGGCAACGATCTCGAGCCGGTCGTTAAGCGTGATCCGCATCCACATATCGTGCACGGGATCCCCGCTTTCAATGGTGCCGCGGAAACGGTTTTCGAATGAATAGGCTTTGCTGTCGACGATTCGTCCGTCTATGTCGAACAGGCCGTCGTCGCGGCGGAAACCCTCGCAACGAATCTCCCTGGAGTGTATCGGGCTGCGCGCCCCGGGTTCTGTCAATGGCACGATCCGCTTCCCTACCCCTGGTGCTCGATCGCGCGCAACTCAGTCGCGGCGCGGTCCATGACCGCATTCACATACTTGTGCCCGTCTTCGGCACCGAACGATCGCGCAAGCTCTACTGCCTCGTTCAGGACCACCCGGAAAGGCACATCGATCTTGTTCACCAGTTCGTAAAATCCGATCCACAGCACGGCATGTTCGACCGGATCGAGAAGACTCGGGTGGCGATCGGCGAATTCAGCGATTCGCAAATCGAGATCAGCACGTTGTTCGGCGGCGCCGAGCACGAGCTCCTTGAAGTACTCGGTATCGAGGCCTTCTACCTGCTCCCCGCTAAGAAACTGGTTGCAAACGTCCTTTATCGGCTGGTCCTGTATCTGCCATTGATACAGGGCCTGCATAGCGCATTTGCGCGCCTTCTGGCGGCCGCGAACCATTTTGCCGCGAGCGGCGCGTGCACCCATGTCAGTTGCCAAGCTCGCGCAGCAGGTTCGCCATTTCGACGACGGACAATGCTGCTTCGGCACCCTTGTTGCCGGCCTTCGTCCCGGCACGCTCGATCGCCTGTTCGATGGTATCTACCGTCAGCACGCCAAACCCGACCGGCACACCGGTTTCACGAGCGACAGCGGACAAACCCTTGGCACACTCTCCGGCGACATATTCGAAATGCGGCGTCCCGCCACGGATGACCGCGCCGAGCGCGACGACACCATCGTAACGCCGCGAGGCCGCGACACGCGAAACCGCCAGCGGCAGCTCGAAAGCACCGGGCACGTGGATGATCGTCAGATTCGATGGGTCCGCGCCGTGCCGGCACAACGTCGCCACGGCCGACTTGACGAGACTATCGACGATGAACTCGTTGAACCTGGTCGCGACAATCGCCAGCCTCAGATCACGCGCAGCGAGATCGCCTTGAACGGTCCGGGTCTTGTTCATATTCCCTACCATGAATGTGTTGGTTCCGAAGTCAGTCCGACGCCGCAGCCGTTTTCGCCGCTCGCGGCCGCTCGTCGACGTAGCCCACGACTTCGAGATCGAATCCCGAGATGCCTTGCATTTGTTTCGGCGAACTCAGCACCCGCATGCGATGCACACCGAGGTCACGCAAAATCTGCGCGCCGATTCCATAGGTGCGAAGCAGTGGCGCTCCACCCTCGCCGGCATTTTTTAATTGGGCCCCGGCACGAAGCGAAGTCGCGGCCTCGATAAGCTCCCGCGGCCCCTCCTGCTGACGCAGAACTATCACGACACCCACGCCTTCGTCATCGATCCACTGCATTGCATCGCCTAGCGGCCACCCAAGCGCCGGGCTGCGAACCCCAACTACATCCCTCAGTGTGTCCGGCAAATGCACTCGTACCAGCGGCGCATCTTGCTGCGAAAGGTCACCCTTCACAAGGGCCAGGTGAACATTGCGATGTACGTAGTCGTCATAGCAATAGAGGCGCCACTGGCCGAAGGCGGTATTGACGTCCTGCTGCATAATCCTCTCGACGCTTGGCTCCTTGTCGAGTCGATAACGAATCAGGTCTGCAATCGTGCCAATCTTCAATCCATGATGGACCGCGAATTCTTCGAGATCGGGCCGCCGAGCCATAGTGCCATCTTCGTTCATGATTTCGACGATAACGGCCGACGCCTCGCTTGCGCCCGAGAGTCGGGCGAGGTCGCAGCCCGCCTCCGTATGCCCGGCCCGGCTCAACACGCCTCCGGCCTGGGCCATCAACGGAAAAATATGCCCCGGCTGGCGCAGATCCTCCGGCCTTGCGTCGGGCTTGACCGCCGCCGCCACAGTGACTGCCCGATCGTGCGCCGAGATACCGGTGGTAATTCCCTCCGCGGCTTCGATCGATAGCGTGAAATTGGTGCTGTGCTGATCGTCGGTATCGGACACCATCAGCGGCAGCCGCAATTGGCGGCAACGGTCGCGGGTCAATGTCAGGCAAATCAGGCCACGCCCGAAGCGAGCCATAAAGTTGATCGCGTCCGGGGTTACCCGGTCGGCTGCCATCACCAGGTCACCCTCATTTTCCCGATCTTCGTCATCCATGATGATGACCATCCGGCCGAGCCGCAGATCCTCGAGAACCTCCTCGATCGTATTCAGCTTCATATTTCTCTCCGACTACTCCGCAGCGAAGCCGTGCAGTTTAAGCTTGCCGAGATCGAGACCCTCATCGCTTCGATCCCGCAGCAGTTGTTCGAGGTAACGCGCAATGACATCCACCTCGATATTGACGGCAGTGCCGGGCGCGAAATCGCCGATGTTAGTCTCGGCGAGTGTATGCGGCACGATGTTCACATCGAAGCGGTGGCCTTTCACGTCATTGACCGTCAGGCTGATCCCGTCGATACAGATCGAGCCCTTGCGCGCGACATAGCGCACCAGTTCGCGCGGCAATTCGAACTCGAAGCGTACCGACCGGGCGTCCGGTCGCCGCGCAACGCAGCGCCCGATGCCATCGACGTGCCCGGAGACGAGATGACCGCCGAGGGGTTGTCCGGCTACCAGCGCCTTCTCCAGATTTAGCGTCGCGTGCCCGTCAAGCCCACCCAGGCTGGTCAGATTCAGCGTCTCGACGGAACAATCGGCGGCGAACCAGTTCGGGCCCAGTTCGACCACGGTAAGACAGACGCCGTTCACCGCAATGCTGTCGCCCGGCCGAACCCCGGCCATGTCCAGCCCGCCCGACTCGATTTCGAGACGGACATCGCCGCCGATACTGTGGCGCGCCCTGATCCTGCCAGTGGCCTGAATGATGCCGGTGAACATTGAAATCCTAGGTGTCAGCGAGGAGTAACCGGACTTTGAGGTCCGGTCCTACTCTGGTGCATTCCGAAAAACTGCATTCTACCTTGTCGGCCATGGTTACGACCTGCGGCAGTTGAAACATGGCGCGACCGTCACCGCCCAGCAGGCTCGGCGCGTAGTAGATCACCAGTTCGTCTGTCAGCCCCGCCGCGACCAGCGCGCCGTTGAGAATCGGCCCGGCCTCGACCAGGACTTCGTTGACTTCGCGCTGCGCCAGCAGCTCAAGCAACTGCCGTAAATCCAGATGCCCGCCTTGTTCCGCCACGTCCATAAACCCGGCTCCCGCTGCCGCAAGCGCAGCGCGACGAGCCCCGTCATTGCTGGCCGTGGCGATGACTACGTCACCGTCGAGACCCAGTGTTTGCGCGCCCGGCGCAGTGCGCAGACGGGTATCGCAAATGACTCGCAGCGGTTGCCGTTCGCAATTCTCGCGGCGGACATTCAGCGACGGGTCGTCGGCGAGAACGGTGCCGATCCCGGTGACAATGGCAGAGCAACCTGCCCGCAGCTGTTGCACATCGGCGCGTGATTCAGCACTGCTAATCCACTTGCTTTCGCCGCTCGCGACGGCGGTACGCCCGTCGACACTTGCCGCAATCTTGCTGATTACCCACGGTCTGCCACGCCGCATTCGCGATACAAAGCCGCGGTTTAGCGCCTCGGCACGGTCGCCATACAGGCCGACCGCCACTTCGATTCCGGCTTTCCGCAGCGTGCCTGCGGCATTGCCGTCGACAACAGGATTGGGGTCCAGCATCGCCACGACCACGCGCGCCGGAGCCGCCGCGACAACCGCATCGACGCAAGGTGGCGTTCTGCCGCTATGACTGCAGGGTTCGAGCGTCAGGTAGATGGTCGCACCGCGCGCGGCCTCGCCCGCCTCGGCCAGCGCCAGCACCTCGGCATGCGGCTCACCGGCACGCCGGTGCCAGCCCTCACCCACTACCTGGTCGCCTCTGACGATGACGCATCCGACGCGCGGATTCGGATGGGTTGTATTTTGGCCACGCGCAGCGAGCGCGAGCGCGCGCGCCATGAAACGCTGGTCCGCCGGCGTGAAACTCACCGCCGCCGGCGACGCCGCTGTCGCGCTTCCGGTAGCAGCGACATCTGCTCGCGATCGACGAGATGTTTCGAAACCTGTTGCAATCGCTCGATCTCCTCGCGAAATTCCTCGACATCCTGGAAGCTGCGATAAACGGATGCAAACCGGACGAAAGCGACTTCGTCGAGTTGCCGCAGTTCCTCCATCACCAGCTCGCCGATCATGACCGAGCGCACCTCGCGCTCACCGGCCACCTGGAGCTTGTGCACGATCCGCGACAAAGCCTCTTCCACCGCTTCGCTGCTGACCGGGCGCTTCTCCAGCGCCCGCTCGATCCCGGCGCGCAGTTTGGCCTGGTCGAAGGGCTGACGGCTGGCATCGCTTTTAACGACGTGTGGCAACACCAGTTCCGCGGTTTCGAAAGTGGTGAATCGCTCCGCGCAACTCAGGCATTCGCGACGCCGCCGCACCTGGCGCCCCTCACCCGCGAGCCGGGAGTCGGCTACCTTGGTTTCAGAGTGACCGCAAAAAGGACAGTGCATCGCTCACGAATCACGCGCCGGCGGCGGCCCTGGCCGCGGCCGGCGCCGCACGGTAGACGGGAAACCGTCCGCAGAGTTCCAGCACCTGTCCGCGCACCCGGTCGATCATTTCCTCGCTCGAGATGTCTTCGAGAATATCGGCAATCCAGTGAGTCATCGTCGTAACTTCGTCGGGGCCGAATCCGCGCGTGGTGATAGCCGGCGTACCCAGCCGCAAACCGCTCGTTACAAAAGGCGAACGTGGATCGTTGGGCACGGCGTTCTTGTTGACCGTGATATTCGCGCGCCCCAGCGCTGCATCGGCGTCTTTGCCAGTGATGTCCTTGTCGATAAGGTCGAGCAGGAACAGATGATTGTCGGTGCCGCCGGAAACGATCCTGAATCCGCGCTCCGTCAGGACCTCGGTCATCAGTCGCGCATTGGCGACCACTTGCTGCTGGTACTCGACAAACCCCGGCTGCATCGCCTCGAGGAATGCCACGGCCTTGGCCGCGATCACATGCATCAACGGTCCGCCCTGAGTACCCGGAAAAACCAGTGAATTCAGCTTCTTCGTCAGCTCGGCGTTTTCGCGCGCCAGGATTATGCCGCCGCGCGGGCCGCGCAGCGTCTTATGGGTCGTGCTGGTGACCACATCGGCGATCGAGACCGGGCTCGGATAAACGCCGGCTGCAACGAGACCGGCGACATGCGCCATGTCGACGACGAGGTAAGCACCTACTTCGTCAGCAATGTCACGAAACTTCTGCCAGTCGATGATCCGGGAGTAGGCCGAAAAACCCGCGACGATCATGCGCGGGCGATGCTCGCGAGCGAGCGCCGCCACCTGTTCGTAATCAACCTCGCCACTGCCCTCGTCGATCCCGTACTGGAACGCATTAAAGAGCTTGCCGGAGAAATTGACTTTGGCGCCATGGGTAAGGTGACCGCCATGCGCCAGACTCATGCCGAGAATCGTGTCGCCTGGCTGCAACAGTGCCAGGAACACGGCGACGTTGGCCTGCGAACCCGAATGCGGCTGCACGTTGACATAGTCCGCGCCAAACAGCTCGCGCGCGCGCTCGATAGCGAGGCGCTCGGCGATATCGACAAACTCGCAACCGCCGTAGTAGCGTTTGCCCGGATAGCCTTCCGCATACTTGTTCGTCAGCACCGACCCCTGGGCTTCCAGAACGCACGGGCTGGCATAGTTCTCAGAGGCAATCAGTTCGATGTGATCTTCCTGACGCTGGCGCTCATGCTCCATGGCCGATGCCAATTCCGGGTCAAATGCGGCGATGGTCAGATCGGGCGTAAACATTCTGGCGTCTCCGTGAGCAAAAAAGGCGGGCCCGGGAGATTGTACCCGAGGGCGCGCTGCAACGGGGCGCATGGGCCGGCCCGCGGTCGCGTTGGCATATTACTGGATTGGCGCGCCGCGATTGCCGATAATCGCGCGCCTTGCCGGAAAAATGCGAGCCCCCATGGCCCAATACGTTTACACAATGAGCCGTGTCGCCAGAATCGTACCTCCAAAGAAGTACATTCTGCGTGACATTTCCCTGAGTTTTTTCCCCGGAGCGAAAATTGGCGTGCTGGGACTCAACGGCTCGGGCAAATCGACATTACTGCGAATTATGGCCGGCGTAGACACCGAATTCGAAGGTGAGGCGCGGCCCCAGCCCGACATCAGGATCGGCTACCTGCCGCAGGAGCCGCAACTTGACGAGAAGCTGGACGTGCGCGGCAACGTCGAACTCGCGCTGGGCGAGATCACCGAGGCGCTGCAGCGGCTGGAGGAGGTCTATGCCGCCTACGCCGAGGCTGACGCCGACTTTGACGCCCTGGCGAAGGAACAGGCACGGCTCGAGAACATTGTTGAGGCCGGCGACGGTCACAATCTCGAGCGCTCGCTGGAAATCGCGGCGGACGCATTGCGCCTGCCGCCATGGGAAGCCGATGTGACCCGCTTGTCGGGCGGCGAGCGGCGGCGGGTCGCATTATGCCGGTTATTGCTGGAAAAACCCGACATGCTGCTGCTCGATGAGCCGACCAACCATCTCGATGCGGAGTCGGTAGCCTGGCTCGAGCGCTTTCTCGAATCCTATCCGGGCACCGTCATCGCGGTGACTCATGACCGCTACTTTCTGGACAACGTCGCCGGCTGGATTCTGGAACTTGATCGTGGCCATGGCATTCCCTGGCAGGGTAACTACACCTCCTGGCTCGAACAAAAGGAGCAGCGCCTCGAAATCGAGGAAAAACAGGAAAGCGCGCGCATCCGCTCGATGCAGCACGAACTCGAATGGGTGCGGACCAATCCAAAGGGCCGTCAGGCGAAATCGAAGGCGCGGCTGCGCCAGTTCGAGGAGTTGTCCAGCCAGGACTATCAGCGCCGCAACGAAACCAACGAAATCTATATTCCTCCCGGGCCACGGCTCGGTGACCTGGTGATCGAGGCAAACGGACTCAGCAAGGGATTTGGCGACCGGCTGCTGATGGAGAATCTGAGTTTCAGTCTTCCGCGCGGCGGCATCGTCGGGATCATAGGCCCAAACGGGGCCGGCAAGACCACCTTGTTCCGAATGCTGGCCGGACAGGAGTCTCCCGATGATGGCGACATCCGTTTTGGCGACAGCGTCGAACTTGCCTACGTGGATCAAAGCAGGGCCGAACTGAGCGATGACAAGAGCGTCTGGGAAGAAATTTCGGACGGGCAGGACATTATCAGGATCGGCAACTACGAAACGCCGTCGCGCGCCTACCTGGGGCGCTTCAATTTCAAAGGCGCGGATCAGCAGAAACGCGTTGGCGGTCTGTCCGGTGGCGAGCGAAACAGGGTGCACCTGGCCAAGCTTTTGCGTTCGGG
>Ga0102956_1000209_pt1 | contig 20465 bp, 20 predicted proteins | sample SalPonF2_A_D2_MG_FD_84515 | JGI IMG/M metagenome (GOLD analysis project Ga0102956, IMG submission 84515) | Salt pond soil microbial communities from South San Francisco under conditions of wetland restoration - Salt Pond MetaG SF2_A_D2_MG ...
ACTGTTCAATATAAAGAGTTTTCAGAACTTGTCAGACTGCTTGAGAACAACCTTATTACCCTTGAAGAATATAACAAATTCAAGGAACAGATTTTCAAATCCTAACGCGGAAATACTGTAAGCTTAGTTTATTAACACATCCCAACTCAGCAGTTTTCAAACGGAAAGGAAACCTCATGAAAAAATTAACCATTGCCCTTTTGTCCGGGGGGATATCCTCCGAGCGTGAAGTTTCTATCTCAAGTGGAAACCAGGTTTATGAAGCTCTGGACCACAATAAGTACGATATCATTCGGTATGATCCAAAAACCGACCTTCCACAACTGGTCGTGGACGCATCTAAAATTGATGCCGCATTGATCATTCTCCATGGCCCTTTTGGCGAGGACGGTACTGTTCAGGGATTGCTCGATCTGCTTGACATTCCTTATCAGGGGTCCGGGGTACTCGGGAGTGCTATCGGCATGAACAAGCTGGTTTCAAAACATCTTTACGAAAACTCCGGCCTGTTGGTTCCACCTTACATTGTGGTTGGAAAAAATGACACTTTAGATGCGGATGCGTGTGTCCAACGACTGGGCCTGCCCCTGGTTGTAAAACCGGTTGCCAGTGGATCGAGTGTTGGCATATCTATCGTAAAATCAAAAGATTCGTTCAAAGAAGCGATCGATAAAGCATTTGAGCAAGATTCTATGGTGTTGATAGAAGCGTTTATCGACGGTATCGAACTCACCGGCGGCGTTATTGGCAATGATCAGTTGGAGGCATTGCCAATTATTGAAATTATCCCCAGCGAATCCTTTGATTTTTTCGATTACGAAGCCAAGTATACCGCAGGCGCAACAAATGAAATTTGTCCGGCCCGAATTAATGACGTGATGACCCAAAAAGCACAGGAAATAGCCAAAACAGCGCATAAGGCGTTGTTTTGTAAAGGATACAGTCGAACCGATGTGATTCTTAAAGATCAGGAGATGTATGTCCTTGAGACCAACACCATCCCCGGCATGACGGCCACCAGCCTATTGCCGCTTGCTGCCGGAAAAGCGGGTATCCCTTTCAGCCAACTTCTGGATCGTTTAATTGAACTGAGTATCGAAGGACACAAGGTCAACAGGTGATTCAATGATCGTCAGAAGCAGCGGGGAGCTTAAGGAAAGGTATCACGACCTTTGTTCCGGGGATATCTTTTTAGGTATACTGTCCTACAAACATATCAAACAATCTATCCTCATCGATCTTATGGAACGCGGCGTATCCTGCTTTCCATCCCCCCTTTCACAGGTTCTGAATCATTCCAAGGCGACGCAGGCTGTTGTTCTAAATAATTGGATGCTGCCCCATACATTTGTTATCGCCCGACGAACGGATCTCATTGTGGCGGTGAACACCTATAACAGACTTGGCATCGCTCCCGTGGTCACAAAAGAAGATCATCTGCACTGCGGCCATGGTGTGAGAAAATGGGATACCATTGAAATTCTTTATAGTTTCTTGGCCCTGTCTGAATCTTCATATCCTTTTATCGTTCAACCCTTTTTGGATAATTTTACGGATGTTCGCGTGATTATCGCGGGGGATTATATGGAAGCGTATGTTCGGCATAATCCCGATAATTTCAGGATGAATATCTCCATGGGCGGTAAAAATTATCCCCATGAGATGGACACGGATATGTTGAATTTTTGCAGAACAGCAATGGAGCGGGGTAAATTTCCTTATGCGCATTTGGATATTCATATTGCGGATGATGGGACGTATTATCTTTCGGAAATCGCTTTAAACGGCGGGACAAAAGGTGCAACGATTCGCCGTAAGGAACTGGATCAAAAGAAACAAGATGTGTTGGAGCGTCTCGCAAACGGATAACCCGAATATTTCATGAAAATTTTCGAGAGGCCTTTCTATTAGGAATGAAAACAGTTTGTTATTTACAATTTTGTCTATAGTAGTAAGGTGGCAGTTTGTACCGAAAAATTTCTTTTTGAATTTCTCAAAAATTTTCACCCTACGGGCGAGTCCGAGATGCCCATTTGCCGTGGTATCAAAGGCTTGCAGTGGTCTACTACGGCTGTGCCCTTGAATGCCTTGCAAATGAACGCTTCGTACACGTGAAATATCCGGGATAAGGAAGGAGGTCTATTTGAAAAAAGGAAATAAGGCTTTAAAACAACCGGGTCGGCTGCCTGAAGTTGGCATTGTCATGGGAAGCGATTCGGATCTTAATGTGATGGAAGAAACCGCTTTGGTTTTAAAAAGCTTCGGGATACCTTATGAAATAACGGTGGCATCTGCACACCGGAGTCCTAAAAGGGCGGCTAATTTTGCCGCTTCCGCCCATAAGCGGGGCATAAAAGTGATTGTTGCCGGGGCCGGACATGCCGCACATCTTGCAGGGAATATGGCGGCATATACGTCGCTTCCGGTGATCGGCGTTCCCATAGATTCATCTTGCCTTCAAGGACTCGACGCGCTCCTTTCCACGGTTCAAATGCCTCCAGGGGTTCCTGTGGCCACGGTATCCATTGGAAAACCGGGAGCAAAAAATGCAGGTATCCTGGCGGTACAGATACTTGCACTTACAGATCCAACGCTTTCAAAAAAGTTGGAAACCTATAAAAAGGAGCTCGCAAAACAAGTTGATCAAAAAGCCAAAAAGCTTAAAAATCCTTCAGGCTGACCCATTAAATCCCAGAGATGATCACATCGTTGCGACCTCTCAGATCATAAAAGACGGCGGGGTCATTGTGTTCCCCACCCAGTACCTTTACGGATTGGGAGCAGATGCCCTGAACGCCAAAGCTGTGGACAGGGTTTTTGACATAAAACAGCGGTCTTATCATAAACCGTTGCTGGTCCTCATACCCCACCGAAAAGACGTGACAAAACTTGTTCAACATGTCTCTTCGGCAGCTGTACACATTATGAACTGTTTCTGGCCGGGTGCGGTCACCCTTATTTTCAAGGCCAAAGACACACTGCCGGCAAACCTTACGGCAGATACCGGGAAAGTTGGTATTCGAATGCCGCAGCACCCTGTTGCTTTAGCCCTCTCAAAGGCTGTCGGATGTCCTCTTACCGCTACAAGTGCCAATATTACCGGAGATTCAGGGTGTTCAACGGTTTCTGACATTAATCCGCGGATTTTGGATAAAGTGGATCTGATTCTTGATGCCGGGCCGCTCAAAGGCGGTATCGGCTCAACCGTCGTGGATGTGACCGTCGATCCCCCGAAAATTTTAAGAGAAGGCGCAATCCCGGCAAAAGATATTCTTATTGCGCTTGAGGACCCTCCGGATTTTGCAACGTTAGGGTGAAGTGGAATCAAATCAATATGTTTCAGATAGATGACATCACCGACCAAGTCCTTGAGAACTGCAATATTGCGGATGCCCGGCATGCCGGACTCTATTCCATTTGCGGTTTGGCATTGCGATTGCGGGATTTGTACAAGTGGGAAAACAGATTGGACCCCTGGGTTGAAAATGATCCTTCAGAGGTCTTAAAATGGATTGGCGACAAAGAAGAAACGTGGGAAAAACTGATAGATAAAGATTTTCACGACATCACCCTTTTCGGGCGTCAATTCGATCCATTTGATGTCAAAGGAATCAATGTAATTTTAGAGCCCAGGGGATACATCTACGGAGGAGGCTATGCCCGGGGCCTTAAACCCTCATTTTTTCTTGCTGTAATTGAAGACAAGAAAACAATAAACGGAATTACGATATTTATTCTCGGTGAGGAGCTTGCCCGTGATCTATTGACCATCCCTGCCCTGTCTCAGGACAATTGTATTTATGTTCGAAAAGAATCCGCCAGACTTTTTCTTTGGGATCAAATATTTTATATTAAAAATTCAGGACGTTATGCTTTAAGTTTCGGTTTGGAAGATTATGGGCTGAAAGAACAGACACCTGAAGATTTACACCGGAATTTGCCTACAATTGCCGCCAATGAAACAGATACCTATATTTATCATGAGTTGGGCGAAATGCAGGACACGGCTTTTGACCGCAAAACATGGCAAGAAATTATTGCAGCGTTTCCCCACACCCCCATCGAACTTTTAACCCGAGCCGTTAAAGACCTTTTGGCTGACACCAGCGAGTATGGAACACTTTCCCATATTATCGAAAAGCGAAAAACATCGTCTCTTGCATTTTACGTCGCTTTTCTCGAAAGCTTTAACAAAATATTGTTTCCTCAAATAATTGAGGCGTTTCAAAAATTCACTCAAACACGTGACTGGGAATTGATAGAGAAAGCAGTGACTGAAGGTTATCGAAGCGCCAAATCCCGCGCTGAAGCGATCGTCGGTATTTATCGGATCGGCAGAGAGAAAAATGATATGAGATGGGTGGAGAATGAGATCGCAAAGCGGTTTAAGTCCTGCTTTGCCCGATAGTCAAGTTTGGCAGCTTCGTAAAAAGTCCAATTTTTGCGTTGTGCTTCATTTCGTGTTCACTGCGGCGTACATAGGTACGCATCATGCCATGAAATTCGCGGCGCCTCTTTATCCCGCTGGTGTTATGCGGGGGAACTTGAACTTTTTACTTTGTCGTCTCAATGTTGATTTTTTAAAAGTTCGTCAAGTTTAGAGATGAAAAAGCAATGATCCCGGAAAAAGAAAAAAAACAAATAGCCGATTGGAGCCAAACACTTAAAGATGACATACGCATCCATATGATTTCGACCGAGGACGAACGCAGCCAAACATTTAAAGATTTCTGTGATGATTTGATGCGCATTGTGCCTAAGATTAAAATAAAACGAGAAAAAGATGAAGGCTCAACCTCCCCCACTATTAAGATAGGAAATGTTGGATATCAGGCGATTCCAACGGGTAAGGAACTTGAACCGTTTCTGAGTGCACTGGCCGACAGTGGCGGCCAGGCCCAAAAAGGTCCTTTGTCGGTTCATAAAAATCTTCATCAAATCCAGGTTCCCGCCCTGTTGAAGGTTTATATTACGCCCCATTGTCCTTTTTGTCCGGTAACAGTAAAGCAGCTGCTCCGTCTTGCTGCGGCGAGTGAATCCATAAAGCTGACCATCATTGACGGCGCATTTTTTCCGGAAAAGGCAGCATCCGACAATATCCAATCCGCACCGACGGTATTGCTGGATGATCAATTTTACTGGACCGGATCAATTCAGATGGAAGAAATTGTCGACATGATTATTAACCGGGACCCTTCTCGACTCAGTGCGTTATCATTGAAAACCATGTTTGAAGAAGGCGGTGCTTTAGAAGTGGCCAGAATGATGCTTGAGAGCGGAAAAATTTTTCCGGCTTTTACGGAACTTATGGTTCACACAAAATGGCCGGTTCGCCTGGCAGCCATGATGGTATTTGAAACCATTGCCGAGGAAAATAATACGCTGGTTCACCATACCGTGCCCTATTTATGGGATTGTTTTTTAACGACAGAAGATACGGTCAAAGGGGACATTCTTTATCTTTTGGGAAAATCCGGAGACAAGGGGATGATTCCAAAACTTGAAACCGTTTTGAACGGTCCATATGGCGTTGATGTGAAAGAGGCGGCTCAGGAAGCATTGGAAGCCCTTAACCCAAACTGAGCGTTTCAAATTCAAAACAAATTGTGTCGGTCAATATAAAATGAGGAATACAAATGGTCAGAAAACCGAATCCGTTACTCATTGAATTTTTAGACAAAGACCTTCCTTTGCCGGCCATAAATTGGGACACCGTGCCGCCACGAGTGAACCCGGCGGATGCCTGGGAGATGTACGATGAAACCGTGGAAGGTTGGGTTCCTGTATGGTTCCCCACCATCGACCGGAGAACCGGAAGGTCCTATGAAGAGTTCGAGCGGGCGATATTGTTCAATGACGGACTGGAGAGGATCTTAAAAGCCATGAATCGCTGGCCGTTGTGGGGCTCTCCGACTCAAAAAAAGCATGCTGTGGCATTTGTACTGCTGCAATTATTTTGTGAAATCAGGGCGCTATGCCCTATGGTTTAACCAAAAAACGTTCGAGGAATTTTAATATAGAATACTCCGGATGGTCTCAGCAGTGAGCGCGGAAGTTCAGGCATTTGATTCGTTCGGATCCGAAAGTTCTTCCGGTTTGATTTCAACATCCACCTTCAATTTGTCTGCTGACTGAATCTGGAGACCTTTATCTTTTTTAGGTCTTCGTGATGTTTGTTTTAATCGGCAAACATTTTTTTTCAACGCCCTGCTGCGACGTAGCCGGGCCTTTCTTTTCATGTCCCCATATTTTCCAAATCTGCCGCCCATGGATAATATCCTTTGATGCGGGATTTATATTCTATTTTTAAGCATTGATTTCTCTGGTCTTAAAAAACGCGATCCCGGGCCATTCTTTCATGCAATAGTCGAGCTGGAACTTACTGGTTGTGAGATAGGCGCTCGATCCTTCGGCATCTTTTACCATGTTAGCCCGGTTTTTTTTCTCAAAATCCGCCATCTTTTTAGGATCGTCGCATTCGATCCACCGCGCAACACGATAATCAACAGGTTCGTAAACAGCATCAACGCCATATTCGGACCTTAAGCGTTCCATTGTGATGTCAAACTGAAGCATCCCCACAGCCCCTAATATGTAACCGTTTCTGGCAACCGGTCTGAAAACCTGAACAACCCCCTCTTCTGCGAGCTGGACCAGCCCTTTTTGAAGATGTTTTGCCTTCATGGGGTTCTTGAGGATGACCGTTTTGAAAATTTCGGGGGCAAAATTGGGAATTCCGGAGAATTTTAAGGGCTCCTTCTCCGTAAATGTGTCACCGATTTTTATGGTCCCATGGTTATGAATGCCGATGATATCGCCTGGATAGGCTTCCGACACGTTTTCACGCTCATTGGCCATGAAAATGGTGGCATTTGAAAATGTAACATCTTTTCCGATTCTGTGGTGAACGGCCTTCATTCCTCTGGTGAATTTGCCCGAGCAGATCCGGATAAATGCGATTCTGTCCCGGTGTGCCGGATTCATGTTGGCCTGAATTTTGAACGCAAAACCCGAGAACGCTTCCTCATAGGGAGAGACCTTTCGTGTAACCGCCGCTCTGGGACCCGGAGACGGCGCCATCTCCACAAAGGCGTCCAGCATCTCCTTTACCCCGAAATTGTTGATGGCACTCCCAAAAAAAACAGGGGTTTGGTTGCCTTTAAGGTAATGGTCAAGTTCAAAGGGTGCTGCAACGCCTTGGATGAATTCGATATCCTCTCTTAACTCATCGGCCTGGGTTCCGAGAACCTCATCGAGTTTGGCGTCAGAAAGGTCGTTAATCACCAGGCCTTCCCTTCGGCGCGATTCCTGGCCGGGCGTAAAAAGGTGAAGCTCTTTTTTGTAGAGGTTGTAAACTCCCTTGAATCTCTTTCCCATGCCGATGGGCCAGGAAAGGGGGGTGCACTCGATCTGGAGCTTGTTTTCAATATCGTCAAGAATATCAATCGGTGTCATGCCCTCCCGGTCCAGCTTGTTGATAAAGGTAATGATGGGCGTGTTGCGCATGCGACAAACTTCCATGAGCTTTTCGGTCTGGGGTTCAACGCCTTTGGCGTTGTCGATGACCATCAAAGCGCTGTCGACGGCCGTCAAAACCCTGTAGGTGTCTTCGGAAAAGTCCTGGTGTCCGGGGGTGTCCAGAAGATTTATCTCGAAATCCCTGTAATTAAATTTCATCACCGATGTGGTGACGGATATGCCCCGTTCCTTTTCGATGGCCATCCAGTCGCTGGTTGCATATCGTTGTGCCTTGCGGGCCTTTACAGCGCCGGCCTGCTGAATGGCGCCGCCATAAAGAAGGAGCTTTTCGGTCAATGTGGTCTTTCCTGCGTCCGGATGGCTGATGATGCCAAAGGTCCGGCGCTTGTCGATTTCTGTTTTGTAATTGTTCATGATGGTTTTATTAAATCCTAAACCAAGCGTTTCAAATAGCAACTCGACAATCGCTCGGTTTAGTTAGATATTTGTTTTCTTCGAACGTTAGTTCAATTCGTTTTTATATTTCCGCTTCTTTATGGAAAGCGTTTTTTTATACAGCCTGATGGATTGCGGGGTCACCTCCACCATCTCGTCATCTTTTATAAAATTTATGGCCCTTTCGAGGGTCATGGGTTTCACCGGCGAGCATACCGTGCTTTCATCTTTACCGGAAGCACGCATGTTTGTGAGCTTCTTTTCCTTGCTTGGATTTGCGCTGATATCAACAACCTTGTTATGCTCACCGACAATCATTCCCGCATAAACAGGTTCTCCGGGAACAATGAAAAGACGGCCTCTGGGTTCAAGGTGATAGAGTGCGTATGCAACAGAGTTCCCCTGCCGGTCTGAAACAATAGAGCCGGTAAACCGAGTGGGGAAATCACCCCGAAACGGCTCATATCCTGCAAAAAGGGTGTTCATGATTCCGGTTCCCTTTGTATCCGTGAGGAATTCATCCCGGTAACCGATTAACGCGCGTGAGGGAATCGAAAATTCCGCCCTTATTCTTCCGCTTTGGTTATTGACAAGGTTTGTCATCCGTCCCTTTCTTATGGAAAGCTTTTCGGTGACAACTCCCAAAAAATGTTCATCACAATCCACAAACAGTGTCTCAATGGGCTCGAGCATGGTTCCGTTTAATTGTTTGTAAATCACCTTTGGACGACCCACGGAAAGTTCAAATCCTTCCCGCCTCATGGTTTCGATGAGAATGGCCATTTGAAATTCACCCCTGCCCTTTACAATGAATCTTTCCCTGTCCTCGGTTTGTTCAAACCTGACGGCAACGTTGTTAAGGGTTTCCTTGATCAGCCGTTCGCGTATTTTGCCGGACTGTACGATTTTGCCTTCCTTGCCGCTCAAGGGAGACGTGTTGATGGTAAACTCCATTGAGATGGTCGGCTCGTCTACGGTGATTCTCTTTAAGGGTTTTGGAAATTCTTTTGTGCAGATCGTGTCACCGATTTTGACATCCTCGATCCCGGAGAGAACCACAATATCGCCGGGTTCCGCCGTTTCAACCTCTTTCAAAATCATCCCTTCATATACTTGAAGCTTGGATATCTTGAGCGGGAGATGTTCTTCTTTGTCGTTGATACAGACCATGGCGTCATTGAACCTGGCATTTTGATTAAAAATTCTTCCGATGGCAAGCCGACCAAGATAATCTGAATATCCGAGATCAGACACCAGCATCTGAAACGGTTCTTCGGAATCGTATTCAGGGGCCGGTATTTCATTGATGATGGTCTCGAAGAGAAGATGAAGATCATCGCTTTTTTCGGCCAGGGTCTTTTTTGCAATGCCTTCGCGTCCGATGGCATATAGATACGGAAAATCGAGCTGTTCCCCGTCGGCATCGAGATCGATAAACAGGTCATATATCCCATCGAGAATCTGTTCAGGACGGGCATCCTTTCTGTCGATCTTGTTGATTACCACGACAACCTTGAGGCCTTTCTCAAAAGTTTTCTTCAAAACGAAACGGGTCTGGGGCAGCGGACCTTCAGACGCATCCACGAGCAAAATAGCACCGTCCGCCATAGACAGGGCGCGCTCGACCTCTCCGCCGAAATCAGCATGGCCGGGGGTGTCGATAATGTTAATTTTTACACCGTTCCACTGCACGGAACAGTTTTTTGCGGCAATGGTTATTCCTCTTTCCCGTTCCAGGTCCATGCTGTCCATGATTCTCTCATCAACTTCAAGGCCCGGCCTGAAGAGCCCGCTCTGTCTGAACATGGCATCAACAAGGGTTGTCTTGCCGTGGTCAACATGCGCGATGATCGCGATATTTCTTATTTTTTCATTTTTGATAGTTTTTTTCACTGGATGCACTTCCGTGGTTCATTTCTTCATTTTGTTTGCGCTCAGTTGAGATAAAAGCCAAACAAATAAAATAAGCATCGAAAATTTTATTACAACCTTTTTGTGAACGAATATCCGGTTATTAACACTTGTCGTTTTTAATTTGGGCCATCACCTTCGTCCTATGGGGGGTAATCGTTCATCCTGAAGAAGCTTCATTGCAAGATATGGGGCATGTTTGCAAAGAATGCGGCAATAAATCATGTTATTCGAGCACTTTCTCGACTCCAAGGTAATTGAAGTTTATACAGGAAAATGTTACAGACCTCCTTAAGATCCTTCCCTTTGAACGACAGGTTAGAGACAGGGCGTTACATGTGATTCGTGAATGACAAAGGTCTCTTTTTCGCCGCTTTGATTTTTTCTTACAAAACACGGGGGGTAAAAAAATGCAGGAAGAGATAAATGCCGCTCAAAAACTGATCGACACAATCGTCAATTTCTTTGTAAATTATAGTTTCCAAGTGGTCGGCGCCATTATTATTCTGGTCATTGGGATATTGGTGGCAAGGGCCGTGTCTTCCTTTCTCTTGAGGTTCTTTGAGAGGAAAGAATTTGATGTTACCCTGTCAAGGTTTATCACTGCCGCGGCCAAGGGCACCATCCTTGGCTTTGCAATCCTTGTCGCCCTTGGCAAATTCGGTATCACCATAGCCCCCTTTATCGCTGCACTCGCGGCTATGGCTTTTGGCGCCAGCTTTGCGATCCAGGGCCCATTGGCAAATTATGGCGCAGGTCTAGTGATTATCGTTACACGCCCATTCGTAGTCGGCAACACCATCAGAGTTTCCGGGGTAAGCGGCATCGTCGATGAAGTCAATCTCGGCGCGACGATTTTAAAAGATGAAGACGGGGTAAAAATAACGATTCCGAACAAGCATATCGTGGGTGAAATTCTACATAACTCGGAAGAAAGAAGGATCGTGGAGGAAGTTGTGGGGATCAGTTATGACAGCGACCCGGAGAACGCCATCCAGGCCATCAAAGAGGTCCTTGATGCGTTTCAGGAGATTACCAAGGAGCCTCCTCCTCAAGTGGGTATTCAGGAATTCGGTGACTCATCAATCAACATTGGCTTGCGCTATTGGATACCCACCAAAATATATTTTAAGATACTCTACCAAGTGAACCTTGCGGTGTACAAACAGTTGAAAGCAAGGGATATTGAAATTCCGTTTCCACAAAGGGACGTTCATATTGTTTCGCGATCTCAGGATGGTCTGCTACCGAATTCATAGGCTTGAGAGAATCATTTGTTATGACTTCTTATGGAGTTTGCTGGAAAAGCGCTGTTGGCGGACACGGTGTTTTCTTTTGTATTATTAGCGTGTTTGATATACAGTTATAGGAATTATTCTCTGTCTTGTAACAACCGAATCACCTTGAGAACCTGTTTTAACTTCTTCACGTTTCGACAAGACCTCAGATCGTCTTCCTTTGCGATTTTTTTCACCAGCCCTTTGAGTCGTTCTTCACCGTTTTTGAGTTTTTTGGCTTCTTCTTTGATTCTTTCCCGGAGCGCTTTTATCTGGCCGACCCCGGATCCCGGGTCCCTGGGATCCGGCACCTTCTTTTTAAATCCTAAAGACTCGAAATATTTCACCAGTGCCTCAAGCTCCGGGATCGACATGTCCGCCGAAGATCCGACACCCCAGTATGCAATCACGTCCCGATATTCGTCATCTGAAAGGGGAATTTCTTTTTTGGCAATATGCACCAGGGCCAACAGTTTGTGCCGCCGCTCCTGAAGCTTGTCCGCCTTCTTTTTAGCTGATCTTTGCCCGACAATGGTGGTCATAGTAATATTTTCCTCTCCAGAGCCAGGTTAAAATTTGAGCTTGACCCCAGAGAATAGGCTCTGCATTCCACAGGGCGAGCACAGAAATTGAAAAAAGTGGCGCATTGAAACTGGCTCTCCTAATATTAATACATCTTCCAACAAATGAAAGCCTTTTGACTCAAAGCTACAAAAAGCGAAATTTAACATTTGATATTAACTCTCATTATTAACCGACTATTTTTAGGAATATACATTGCATCGTTTTTAAAAGAAGTGTAACGATATTAGTCTGCATAGGTTCCTGTCGGCCGGCGGACAATAAATAGTAGCCATAAAAGATCAACCTTGGTAGCAGAAAGATGATAATTTAAATTATCGTTGTCCTACAATCTATTATTTAAGCGATTAGCAGAAAAATTTAGAAACAATCTACGTTAACCGGAGTATTGAATCATGGCCAAATCCGATTTTAATTTTTTTTCCCCCTTTCGTGTTCGCTATGCAGAGACAGATGCACAGGGTATCGTCTTCTATGCTCATTACCTGACGTATTTTGACACAGCTATCAACGAATATCTTCGGTATCTTCCCTTTAATTACATTGAGCATGTTAGGAACACCGGCACAGACTTCCATGTAATCAAGGTTGTCGTAGAATTTTTTGCCCCGAGTCATTTTGACGATGAAATTGAAGTGTACGTCCGAACAGCACGAATCGGCAGGTCCAGCATGACCTTTTTAATTGAAATATTTCCGAAAAACGGCGAAACAGCCTTGGTCAAGGGTGAGGTTGTGTGGGTGAATACCGACCAAAAGGCCCACAAATCAGTTCCATTGCCTGAAGAATTGGTTGTCAAGTTGAGGGTAAAGGAAGACAGAATTTAACAAAACAGATCATTATTTCGAAATCGATTTTAAGGTAGCATATGAAACCAACACTAGGATTTGGAATTGTAGCTCTGTTCCTTTTGGGCCTCATTGCTGTGGATACCGCTTTATCTGAAAACGTCACAGATGTCAGCCGCTACTTTTACAACGGCGACGGGAGGCTCAACCTTTTAAGCGGAAAAAACGGGATAACGTTCAATGGTCAATACCGGAAAAGCAAGGGCATCTATGATAACAAGGCCCTCAAAACAATTCATCGTCTGTTTGGGGCGGAAAAAGACAGACCGCTTTCCACCATATCCCTGCGGCTGATCGAGTTTCTCGACTATTTAGAAGACAATCTTCATCCAGGGGCACGGATCACCATTGTCTCCGGATGGAGAAGTCCCCAATACAATACCGATCTTCGCAACAAAGGAAGGCTTGCTGCAAAGGCAAGTCTTCATCAATATGGAATGGCGGCAGACCTAAAAATTAAGGGAATTTCATCAAGGCGCGTCTGGAACACTGTTAAAAAATTGGGATTCGGCGGAACAGGTTACTACAAGGGAGAACTCGTACATATCGATGTCGGGCCTGCACGCTCATGGGATGAGAAAACATCCGGCGTGGGAACGGATATTTCAACACAAAACAAACTGATCGGACTCGTGACAGACTATGACATTTATCTCCCAGGAGAGATGATGGACCTGAGATTCATCCGGATGACGTCATTTCCCATCGGCGTGACCCCTGAATTTGTTCTGGAGCGTTTAGAAAAGAACGGTCAATTAAAAGAGATTGTCCGTTTTAAACCGTCATTTGCAATTGCTGCTAAAAGCCAATGTCCGCAGTTTTCTGATATTGGTCAGATGATGGGAATCGGTTGGAAGTTACCAATTGGTATCTTGCCCGGTCGATATAAAATCCGCGCCTCATTTTGCCAAAGGCTATGGGAAGATATGCCGGCTCAGATCTATACGCCTGAATTCGATGTTAAACGCTGATTTTATTTTAAAGCACCGATCAGGCTTTGCCCCCAATTTTGGCACATACGACATTTATTTTTAATTCTCGTTTCTGAAAATCCGACTGATGTATCGCTTTGATCGATTTCTAAAAATTCATCTCTAAGCGACCGATGCGAAAGAAAAAGATACAAGCGCTTTTCGGCGTCTGCATTGCGATATTCTTCTATAATGTTTTTACTAGCTCTCATTTTTTTATCTCCTTTGGGAAAAGATTTAAACCTATTTGAGCGAAAGTCGAGAATGCCTCTTTGTTTACGATCAATTAGGGTTTACGTTTTTCATCAACGGATCATCTTTCTGGATTTGCCCGTTAAAAATATATGCTGTGATGACGTCTACAACGGTTTTGTCTCTCAATATTCGCTTGTGCCCTAAACCTTCGGTGGTGTGCAGAAAAACATTATCTGTTTTTTCTGAGAGTATCTTTGAGTCTATATAAGGGATGGTTCGGTCATCCTTGTCGTGAACAATAAACATCTTCGAGGAGATTGTTTTTGCAAGCACATCAGGGTTGTCTTGATGCACATCGTAACCGAAGTATCTTTCCATCTCGGCAACCAGGCTCTGATATACAATTTCGGGAATGCCGTGATGATTGAAAGAATTGAACAAAATTTCTTTGAGTTTAAGTGCCGGAGCAATAAGGACGGCATCAATGGAAGGTTTTTCTTTTGAAATGCAATTAATCGCCGCGGATGCACCGATAGAATAAGCGACAATGCCCTGGATATTAAAGCCATGGGACGGGTCCAAAAAAGATCTTACCGTATCAGAGAGTTCAAAGTAGTTGGTGACTTTCCCTTCTGATTTTCCATGAGCAGGCGCATCATACGTGATGACCGAGTATCCGGCGTCTATAAATGGCTTAATAAAATGGACGAAATTTACGCCGCGACCGTTCCACCCATGAACAAAGAGAATATTGGGTCCGCGTCCCCATTTCCAGCATCGAATTTTGTTGTCATGAACATGAATATGAAAAGGCGTCCCATTTTCAAGAAATTGTCTTTCCAAAGGTGTTAGGGCATAGGACCTTGGTTTAAAAAACCGTTTGAGTATTATGTTTTTCGTCGCATTGGGTGCAAGATGCCATAACGCTGTCAGCAAAACATGAATGCCTCTTTGCTTGACATTAATATAACGAACGTTCGTGCTTAACGATTTCATTTTTATAATCTTTTTTGCCATATTATCCTCTTATTGTTTGTAGGAATTTAGTAGCCGAATGAGTGCGGTTTCCTGACGTTTTTTGATTTCAGCGTCATCAAGCAAGTTATAATAAAGATGAAATCCCAGCAGAAGAGAATAGAGGTCAAAGGCAAACTGATCATCATCAATATCTTTTCTGAAATCACCCATCTGAACCGCTGACCGGGCGATGCGTTTAAGACAATCGATCCATTCTTTCTGTTGGTGCAGCAGAACATCCCTGACCTTTCCGGGACGGTCACTGAAATCCGCACTGGCGGAAACAAAAATGCATCCCCCTGTCAATTCAGAAGTCCATTGAATCCAGTTGTCGACCAGTGCCCTGATTCTCGGGATGCCGGCTTTGATTTTCAGTGCCGGAAGGATGACACCTTCTGAAAAAAGCTGAGCCGCGTAATGGAGTATCTCGATCTGAAGATTCTCCTTGGACTGGAAATGAGCAAACACCCCGCTTTTGGACATATTCGTTGTCTTGGCAAGGTTTCCGATGGTTACGCACTCAAGACCCAATTGGCTTGCCATATCCAGACCGGCTTCCAAAACGGTAAATTTGGTATCCTTTCCTTTTGTCATACCGACAAAATAGTACGATCGTTCGTACTTGTCAAGTAAAAAATCTCACCCGTATATTTTCTTTAGAATTTGATATGCATTCTCATTTTCTGCTGTAACGGGGCACGCCGATTCCGATGATTTGATTTTGGAGCACCAATCACCGATCATGGTTTGGCCCCGAAACTCTCAATTAGGGTTCTAACTGAATCTTGATTATCTCCTTTACCTAAGTTGACAAGGCACAAAAAACGACTAATTATGTCACAATGTGGCATGCATCCGGGCCGGATTAAGAAACCCTCAATCAAGCACGATGTCATAATGTTAAAAGGGAAGGTCAGAGTATCAAAAAGGAAAGATAGAATATTTTTTATAATACAATTTTTCAGCAGCTATTTTAGGAGGTGTTTTATGAGTTACCGTCGAAAAATAATATCGTATTTCGTTCTTTTTCTCTTGTTCGTTACCGTTTCAAGCGCCCTTAGTCAAGATAAGGATTTTGATAAGGTCCAAATTAAAACTGTTAAGTTATCTGAGAACGTGTATATGCTTTTGGGAAGCGGTGGCAACATTGGTGTTTATGCCGGTGATGATGGTGTTTTTCTAGTGGACGATCAGTTTGCACCGCTTACAAAGAAAATTAAGGCTGCAATTGGAAAAATCAGTGATAAAAAAATCCGTTTTGTGATCAACACGCACTGGCATTTTGATCACGTGGGAGGAAATGAAAATTTAGGTGAAATGGGTTCGGTTATCATTGCCCATGAAAACGTTCGCAAACGGATGAGTAAGGATCAATTTATTGAATTTTTTCAAAAGAAAGTTCCCGCTTCACCAAAGGTTGCATTGCCGATAATCACTTTTACTCGAGACATCACATTTCATCCAAGCGAAGATGACATTCATGTTTTCCATGCGAGCAATGCTCATACTGATGGCGATGCGATTGTTTATTTTCGAAACTCAAACGTGATCCATACCGGTGATATTTATTTTGCAGGCCTTTACCCATTTATAGATACATCAGCGCATGGATCGGTAAATGGGGTGATTGATGCCGCACAATACGTTCTTTCAATTATTAATGATGATACAAAGGTTATCCCTGGACATGGACCATTATCAAACAAAGCAGAGTTAAGCGCTTATGTTAATATGTTGATCAGTCTGAAAGCTAAAATTAGCAAACAAATATCGGCCGGAAAAACTCTAGAAGAGATTCAGAGAACTAAACCTACACAGGAATTTGACGAAAAATGGGGTCATGGCATGTTGACACCGGATCAGTTTGTGCAGATTTTGTACAAGGATTTGTCTGTGAATCAGAAATAAGTGGACCAAGGTCGCCCATTAAGTCGAATTTCGCAACGTGCAACGCAAAACCTGCACCCCACAATTATTTATCAATTTCCAGATTTTTTTCTTACCCGGACGAGGGTAATTGTGTATACTTATTTCTGAATTTACTCGGATATTTTCTTTCCAATTTGATATGAACTCTCATTTTCTGCCGTAACGGGACTTGCCAATTCCGATGTTTTAATTTTAAAATAGTCGTCGAAGTTTGACCAGAAACCGGAAATAAGGAGACGCAACATGTCACAATCTGAACTTTATGATCTGGCCATCATCGGCGGAGGTCCCGGCGGCCTTTCAGCCGCCATCTATGCCATGCGGGCGGCCTTAAAGACCGTGCTCATCGAAAAAGGGGTGCCCGGCGGCCAGCTCAACCAATCCGACGCGGTGGAAAACTACCCTGGCTTCGAGAATATCAGCGGCAGCGAGCTTTCCATGAAGTTTGCCCAGCATGCCCGCGTTTACGGTATCGAGGAGCTCAACGACGAAGTCACGGTCATTGAGCCGGGCCTCGAATTTCATACCATACGCACCGCCGGCGGACAGGTGATCCAAACCCATGCCGTGATTTTGGCTACGGGCGGTCGCCCCCGCAAGTTGAACATCCCGGGAGAAGATGAGTATTACGGCAGCGGGGTGTCCTATTGCGCTGTGTGTGACGGCTTTTTTTTCAGAGGTAAAAATGTCATGGTTGTTGGGGGAGGAGATGCCGCCTGCGAAGAAGGGCTTTATCTGGCGAAATTGGCTGCCAAGGTCTATCTGGTCCATCGTCGAGATGCGCTGCGTGCCAGCATGATCCTGCAAAAGCGCGTCGAGGCGGAGTGCAAGATGGAGGTTTTGTGGAACGCCGTCGTCACGGAAATCAAGGCGGATACCGACGGTGTTAACGCTGTAACTCTTCGGGACACCCAAACCGGTGATAAGCGCGACCTACCCACCGACGGTGTATTCATATTCATCGGCTTTGATCCCAACAATCAATTGGTGCCGGCCGGTATTCGCATGTCCCCGGAGGGTTTTGTGATCACCAATGATCAATGCGCCACCAACATCGACGGCATTTATGTGGTGGGTGATCTGCGGGAAAGGTATGCCCGACAGATCGTGCTGGCGGCAGCCGACGGCTGCATGGCGGCCCTGTCGGCCGCTCATTATGTGGAGACCCGAAAGGCCAAGATGGAAGACCCCACCTGTGCTTCGCCGGAGTGAGACAAAGTATCGTTAATCGAGGAATCGGGGTTAGAAAACCTTTATCGAGCTTTTTTAACGCAGTTGCGGCAGGGGTGTAATGATGCAATCCAGGAACAGAAACAGAGATCACCTGAATCTACTTTGCGATATCGGAGAACTGGCCAATCTCATCATCGGCAGTACCGATATCCAGGGGTTCCTTCAGCAAACCGTTGAGATGGTGGCACACCACCTTAATGCCAATGTAGGCTCCATCTATCTTTACGATGACACCACCCGGGATTTGGTGCTCCAGGCTACCGTCGGTTTGAATCCGTCAGCGGTGGGCCAGGTAAGAATGAAATCCGGTGAGGGCCTTGTGGGAAAAATCTTTGAATCCCTGAAACCCATTTGCGAAGGGCGTGCCAGTAGCCATCCCAATTTCAAGTACTTCGAAGAGGCTGATGAAGATCCTTTTGAATCGTTTCTAGCGGTTCCGATTCACAGGGGAAAAGAAAAAATCGGCGTTCTGGTGGTACAGCATGAACATCCCGATTATTTTGATGAGATCGATGTGATGGCCATGCGGGCCATTGCTTCTCAGTTGACCGGAGCCATCGAAAACGCCCGCTTGATGATCGACCAAAACCACAAGACGGTTCCTTCCCAGGGAGACGACCTGATGGAAAGACTCCGTTTTATTAAAGGTAAAACAGCCTCGGGCGGATTTGCCCATGCCCCGGTTACGGTGTTGAAAGCCGATGGTGAATCCTTGCTGTCCCATCGACCCGATTCCGAGTTTGTGTCCGCACCCCAGGATTTTCTCAAAGCATTGGAAGCAACCAAACAACAGCTCACGGATTTGCAGGATCGCCTGGCTCAGCGTTTGCCGGAAAGTGCATCCCTGATTTTTGAAGCCCACTTTATGATTCTCAAAGATGCCCGATTTGTGGATGCGATGCTGACAAAAATAGAACAAGGGGTATCTGTGCCCGAAGCGGTTCGAGATGTTGCCGGACATTATATGGCTCTTTTTTCTTCAGCTCCCAGTGCCTATCTGAAGGAGAAAGCCCAGGACATTGAAGATCTGGCTCGGCGTCTGCTCAACAACCTTTGCAAAAACACATCGGAAGACACGGATCATACCGAAGGCCGGATTGTTATCGCCCGGCAACTCCTCCCGTCCGATTTGCTCAAATTGGCATCCGAGGATATTAAGGGAATTGTTTTGGTGAGCGGCGGGGTAACGTCCCACGTTGCCATCATTGCCCGGTCTTTGAAAATTCCCATGGTGATTGCCGAGCGCAGCGATTTGATGGAGCTTCCGGATGGTACGCCTATGCTTTTGGATGCGGATATCGGAAGCATTCACACCAGACCATCTGAAACGATTGTCCAGCGCTTTGAAATCCGCAACCAGACACAAAAGGCCGAGGATGAGGCCACCCGTCCCATGCCTGCCCAAACAAAAACCCGCGATGGCGAATCGGTTAAACTGCTGGCCAATATTAATCTGCTCAGTGAAATAAAACTGGCCAAAGACCTCAATGTCGAGGGAGTCGGATTGTACCGAACCGAATTCCCCTTTTTAGTGCGATCCAACCTTCCTTCCGAAGAGGAGCAGTATTTGGTCTACAAACGGCTGTGCGATGAAATGGGCGACCGGGAAGTCACCATCCGAACGCTGGATATCGGCGGCGAAAAATTGCTGCCGTATATAGAAGGCATAAAGGAGGCCAATCCCGAACTGGGTCTCAGATCGATCCGCTTTTCACTGCACCACCGGGAAGTATTTCTCCAACAGCTAAGAGCGATCTTAAGGGCCGGTGCCGGTGTCGGTGCCGGAAAATTAAAAATCGTATTTCCCATGATTTCCGCCATTGATGAGTTTCGCCAGGCCCGTCACGCAATAGAAGAAGCCATGGTTGATCTGGCTCGCAAAAAACTGCCCTTTTATCCCGCACCCGCCCTTGGCGCAATGATTGAACTGCCGGCGGCATTGGATATTATCCATGAATTGGCCAAAGAAGCGGATTTTTTTTCCATCGGGACCAACGATCTTATTCAATACATGCTGGCGGTGGATAGAACCAATGAAAGGGTTGCTGCCTATTATCAACCCTATCATCCTTCTGTTCTCAGATCCCTGCACCGCATCATTCAGGCTGCTGTCAAGGCTGAAATTGAGGTGACGGTCTGCGGTGAAATGGGCCATGAGCCAGAATTTATCCCCTTTTTTATCGGTGTCGGCCTCAGAACCTTTAGTGTTGATCCGCATTTCTTGCGCTATGTTCAGGAGACGATCGTCGATCTCAGCGTAAGCGACGCATCTGCTTATGCCAAGACACTGCTGGCCGAACCAACATTGGAAGGGATCCAAAAATTGTTAAGATCCCAAACTGAGCGGCATCGCCACGTTTCATAACATCGTTTCACGATTATATTTTCATCTGGATATGAATTTTCATTTTCGACGGCAACAGGGCACACTTATTCTGTTGATTTGATTTTAAAGCGCAGGTCAAGGTTTGATTTGTGCGGTAACTAAAGACCTCTGGGTTTTAATTGCAGCACGGTTTCTCCAAGGCCTCTTCATCCCCGCTTTGACCACCTGTCTTGCAGCCTATCTGGCAAAGGTACTTCCGGCA
>Ga0102956_1000210_pt1 | contig 20419 bp, 2 predicted proteins | sample SalPonF2_A_D2_MG_FD_84515 | JGI IMG/M metagenome (GOLD analysis project Ga0102956, IMG submission 84515) | Salt pond soil microbial communities from South San Francisco under conditions of wetland restoration - Salt Pond MetaG SF2_A_D2_MG ...
ATCAGCAGCGTGCGCAGGCGGCCGATAAGGTGCGCCTCAAAGTCTATATGTATGCGCTGCGGCCCTTGCTCGCGGCCAAATGGGTCATAAGGTACGGTTCGCTGCCGGCGATGCAGTTTTCGGAACTCGTGGAAGCCTTTCTGCCTTCCGGTCCAATTCGGTCAATTGTTGATGAGCTGGTTCAGATAAAGGCCGGCGCTGGTGAGAAGGACAAGATTGAGCGCATTCCTGACCTCGATCACTACATAGACACAGGGCTAAAAGAGGTGGAAAACGCCTTGCCCAAGGCCGATTCGGCTCTGAGCCGGGACGCGTGTAACGCCGCGTTCCGTCACTTTCTTACGCTCGTTTGGGCCAATGGTTGAGAACGGCCGTTTCCGTGGTTCAGAGAAGGAATGTCCCCCGCGCATAGAACCGACCTGTGTCACGCCTCCAGCAGGCTAGGTGCGCGCCGGTTACGCAGCCAGGGTCTTCTCCAGTTCCACCCCCATCTCTCAGTAGCGTTTCGCAGCCTCCGGTAGAACGCGGAGAATGTCGGGTCTCTTCGCTTGCCTGGTGGCGACGGTCTATTGACAATATGCACGGTAAAGGGAGCCGCCGGGACTAGGAACCGCGCGACTACTTGTCCAAGCGAACCATAGACGGGAACAAAATCCTACCCCCGCTACCAACGTTAGAGACTCTTGATTTTTCAGGAGTTTTTTACCGGAAATTCGGAGGAGGGTATCGAGATCGGTACCCGCCTCCGCTTCCAACCACTCCCCGGTTTCATTCGGCATCAAGCGTATCCGACGCGGTAGCAGTTCCTCGAGCAGGCTGCGAGCGCGCACCGGTTCCGCCGCCAGGGTCTTCTCCAGTTCCACCACCATCTCGCGGAAGCGTTTCGCCGCCGCCGGCAGAATGCGGGGGATGTCGAGCGCCGGACATACAGCTCGTAGCGGTCCTTGTCCCGTGTGTTGAGCTTCCAGTTGGGCGACCAGGCGTACAGCACCATGATGAAGTCGCCGTCCACGAAGCCCCTATGGCCCTTGGCCACGTCCAACGGGTTGTACCAGGATTGGTCGGTCAGGTTGTTGGCCCGGTTGCTGGCGGTGGTCTCGCAGGCTGTCACCGGAGTGATTGCCTTTGCTGCTGCTGACCACCGTGGCCGAGGACGGACACTGATGCCAGGTCAGGACCTTGGTGGTATTGGGAGTGGCGATATCGGCGCCCTGCAATACCGGGTTGGTGTCGCCGACACCGCTTGTCGGGTCCACCGCGGGGCAATTTGTCGCGCTGCCGTCCGTGCTGTTGACGCATGTGTCGTGGGGAAAAAGGGGTCGGTGACAAATGAGAATCATTTGTCACCGACCCCTTTTTCCCCTCCGGATAGACCGTCAAGGCGAGGCGCGCATTGCGCGAGAAGCGCGGTTTACACGGGTCAATGGGTACCGCAGCGTGACCCCCAACGCAGGCGCGGCGGGCGAGATGCACCTGGAGAGCGGGTCTAGTGACGCGACGTGCCGCCGCGGCTATGCCGGCGGCGTATGCCCACCAGGCCCAGCAAGCCACTGCCCAGCAACCAGAAGGACTCCGGTAGGGGTACCACCGTGGCCGACTCTGCAATGTAGAAATCGTCGGCGAAGATGGTCTTCACGTCCGTCACCGTGCCTTCCAGTTCGCGGAATTCGAACCGCTGGAAGCCGTCCGTGTCTATGATGCCGAAAAAGGCCTTGGCGGTGCCGATGATCGCGTTGCTGACGCAGTCGTTGTTGCTGTCGCAGGTTTCGCCGAAGTCCACGGGATTGGTCGGATAGTTCCCCAGGAACATGCCGAGCTTGGCGTAGGGCGTGTTGGTATCGATCAGGCCCCCGACAGCGTAGAAAGTCCCCGTCGCGGCGGTGCCGGTGAAGCCGTCACCGCAGGTGCCGGGGCTGGAGCAGTCGACGCCTGTCCGCGGGGGTGTATAACTGCCGTGTGGGTAGGAATACATGCCCCAGTTGCCGTGTTCGGCCGCGCCCTCGCTGGTCGTCACACCGCCACCGGGAAAGTTGCTGGCCCAGGTGACGCCTCTGCTTGTTACGGAATCGGCGGTGTTAAAACCGATTACGACGGAGCTGCGGTAGCTTCCCCAGACGACATCGCTTTCGAAGCCCTCATGTATATAGGCGAGTCGCTGGTTCGACAACGCCTGCAGGTAGGCGTCCCGATCCGTATAGGTAACCGGCGAGGCGAAGACACACGGCGTGACGAGAAGCAGTAGCCACGGCAACGGACGTAAATCGGATCGCATGGGGCTTCCCCCTGACGCTTTTTGGTTGTACTGCTCTGAAGACGGCCAATCCGGGCCGCCGGAGTCAGCATAGGGGGCGCCCCGTCAGAAAGTCAACTCTATGTGAAATATGGCGTTTTACCTCTTCTGCTCTTGCTACAGGCTATTAAAAAGCAATGGCTTACGAAATCCAGCGGGCGGAAGAACCAAAAAAGGGGTCGGTGACAAATGAGAATCATTTGTCACCGACCCCTTTTTTGGTGAGGGGCTGGAGCTAACCGGTCAGGTAGCGCTCGAAGGCCTCCGCGGGCAGGGGTTTGGAGAACAGGTAACCCTGGCCGTAGTCGCAGCCGATGTCCGTGAGTAGCCGGCGCTGGTCCTCCGTTTCCACACCCTCGGCGATGACCTTCAGTCCGAGCTTGTGGGCCATCATCACGATGGCCTCGCACAGGATGAGATCATTGGAACCGGGCTGCAGATTGCGGGTGAAGGACTGGTCGATTTTCAGATAGTCGATGTCGAAGCGTTTCAGGTAGGACAGCGCCGAGTAGCCGGTCCCGAAGTCGTCGATGGCAACCTGTATACCGGCATCGCGGAAGGCCAGCAGCTTGTCGGTGACTTCCGGGTTGGCGTTCATCAGCAGACCTTCGGTGATCTCGATGCTGACATTGGTTTCCGCCACGTCCAGGGCGCGCAGGTGGTCGAGCCAGTCTCCTATGGACAGGGCATCGCTCTGAAACTGGAGCGGCGACATGTTGACCGATATCTGCAGCTCGCCGCCCGCTGTGGTCGACCACCGTCCGGCCCAGCGGGCGGACTCCCGGAACACCCAGTCACCGATTTCCACGATCAGGCCCGTTTCCTCGGCCAGCGGGATGAACTCGGCGGGGCTTATCATGCCCTGCTCGGGGTGCTGCCAGCGCAGCAGCGCTTCGGCTTTGACCGTGCGACTGTTGGCCAGGTCGATGATGGGCTGGAACTGTAAGGCGAACTGGCCGGCGGGCAGGGCGTCGCGCAGGTCGTTGGTCAGGCGCAGGCGATGCTGCGCGGCGTGCTGCAGCCCCTGGGTGAAGTAGCTCAGCCGGTTGCGTCCTGCGTTCTTTGCCGCGTACATGGCCTGGTCGGCGTTACGCAGCAGCTGCGCCGACCCCTTTGAATCCACCGGGTAGATGGTGATGCCGATGCTTGCCGTTATGTAGATGGTTTCCCCGATCAGTCTGAAGGGTTCGGACAGCACCGAGATGATCTGCTGGCCGATCCTCTCCGCATCGCCCGCGTCCGTGATCTGGGTGAGGATGACGGTGAATTCATCGCCGCCCAGGCGTGCCAGCGTGTCCGATTCCGGCAGGCACCGGCCGATACGTTCGGCGGCTTCCATGAGCAGCATGTCACCGACCTGGTGTCCCAGGGAGTCGTTGATGTCCTTGAACCGATCAAGGTCGATGAACAGCAGCCCGAACCGGGTGCCGTCCTGATGGGCCTTGCGGATTTCCTGCTCCAGCCGGTCCTGGAACATGTAACGGTTGGGCAACTCGGTGAGGAAATCGAAGTTGGCCTGGCGCCAGATCAGTTCGTCCGAGCGGACCTTGTTGGTAATGTCCGATCCCAGGGCGACGTAGCGCAGGATGTTCCCGTCCTCGTCCTTGATGACGTTGATAGTGAGCCACTCGGGAAAGATCTCGCCGTTCTTGCGTCGATTCCAGATTTCACCCTGCCACAGGCCCGTGTCCTCGATTTCCCGCCACATGAGTCGGTAGAAGTCCCGGTCGTGGCGCCCGGAGCACAACAGTTTGGGGTCACTGCCGCGGACCTCTTCCAGTTCATAGCCGGTGATGTCGGTGAAGGCCGGATTGATGGCGACGATGCGGTTCTCGGGGTCGGTGACCAGCATGGCTTCGCTGCTGCTGCGATAGATCATGGAAGCCAGGTAGAGCTCCTCTTCGGACTGACGCCGCTCGATGGCGATGCCGACCAGCTTCGCGGCATTTTCGATGAGAGCGATCCGGTGCCGGTCAGGGGCCGTCGGCCGTCGGTGGTAGATGGCGAAAGTGCCCAGTACCCTGCCACTGGCCGAGACGATGGGCTCGGACCAGGACGCACCCAGTCCGGCCCGTGCGGCGATGGAGCGATACGGCTCCGGCCAGTAGGGGTGATTGGAGATGTCCTCCACCACCGTGCGCTCGCCGGTGTAGGCGGCCGTGCCGCAGGAGCCCACCCCGGGTCCGATACGAAGGCCGTTGATCGCTTCGTTGTAGAAATCCGGCAGGCTGGGCGCCGCTCCGGTGAAGAGCTGTTCGCCCGTCTCGTTTAACAACAGGATTGAGCAGGCGATCTCCGGCTGGGTGTGCTCCACGTTGGCGATGACTTCCTGCATGATATCCGCCAACGGAGCACCCTTGGCGAGCCGTTCCAGTGTCCGCGTACGTATGCGGTCCCGCACTTCCGCTTCCTTGCGTGCGGTGATGTCCTCCACCAGTGAGACCACGTAGGCGAGCGTACCGTCGGGGTGGCGTATTGCGCGGGCAGCCAGGTGAACATGCAGGATGCCGCCGTCCTTGCGCAGAAAGCGCTTGTCCAGGGTGTATTCGTCCAGCTCGCCGGCGTGCATCCGCGCGAACATCGCCTCGTTCGCTTCCAGGTCGTCCGGATGGGTCAGGGAGGCCCAGGTCTGTTGGCTGAGCTCCTCAATGGTGTAGCCGAGCATTGCGCAAAGGGCATTGTTGGCTTCCATCCAACTGCGATCGGGACAGGTGGCGGCCATGCCGACCATGGAGCGCTCGAAATAGGCGCGAAAATGCTGTTCACTGGTCCGCAAGGCGTCCATGGCCGCCTGCCGCTCGGCCTCGCGGTCGAAGTTGTCGAGGGCGAAGCTGATGTCACGCGCCATTTCGTCCAGCAGAGCGACCGTTTCGTCGTCGAAGAAGTCCTCGGCTTCGTGGTAGACCCCCAGCATCGCGAAAGGCCGTCCGCTGCGCTGGATCGGGAACGAGCCGCTGCTGTTCCATCCGAACTGCCGGGCCTGGGCGTGCCAGGGAGCCGTCATCGGGTCCTGCAGATAGTGATTGATGATGACCGGGCGGTTTCCCCGTAATGCCGTGGCTGCCGGCCCGCGCCCTTCCGGTACCGAGTCGCTGCCGGCTATCCGGATGTCATCCAGATAGCCGGTGCCCGTGCCGTAGGATTCCAGCGGCGATACCCGGCCCGTTTGCGGGGACAGGCCTCCGATCCACGCCATACGGACTCCGCCGAACTCCACCGCGACCCGGCACACCAGCGGGAACAGGTCCGCCTCCTCGTTCATACGAACGATAGCCTGGTTGACTTCACTGAGGGCTTTATAGAGCTGCGTCAGTCGCAGGATGCGGGCGTGCAGCGGTTCGTCGTTGTGGCGGGTAGACGGTTGATCCGTCACGCCGGGCTCCTTTGCCAGGTGTGCTGGCCGATGCTGTTGTGTTTGTTATATCCTGATAATGTGGGGGCTTTGGTGTGGAGTGCAAGAGCGCTGTGGTGGCGACCGCTATCGCATCCGACGTCGCCCGGCCTGGCGAGACGCTCTGAAAGTGAGCGAATCGTTAGGCGAGTGTAAGACTATTCGACGATTGGCCGCAGGCACCCCTCCCCGAAGCCCCGGCAACAGCTGGCGGGACAGTGCAGTCTCGCCACCGGCATTGTGGGTATGTCGACATCCTTTACACGCCCGACTCGACCAGTTACTGCTCTAATATATTGCAACATGCTGATAATTCAAACGTTAATGAATATTTCACAGGGGCGCTGTTGTCAGAGTTTCTTCCACTCCCCCAGGGCGACGCCACTTGCACCATGAAACCGTTTGTTTTTATTAGTAATTGTTCTGTGGTACGAAATCTGCTTCGAGCCGCCTGACGCTCGCTGGCAGGCGCCCTGGCACCCACCCTTGCGGGCGATACGGGCGCACGGTGTGTGCGCCTCTCGGGGGATCGGAAACGACGGTGCAGGGAAACAGGCGCCGCGTCCCGACGGCTGTCAAAAAAGCATTGGCTCCGTACCACAAGAAAGACAAACGCAAGCCTGCACGCCGCACGCGTTCGACCGATCCCAGGCTGGGTCGGGGGCGAGCTCGCGCCTGCCCGGCGACCCGCGATCTTGCTCCGCCTCCCGCCCGCCGCCTGCTCAGTGCGGCCATCGTCGCCGCCCTGGCGCCAGCCCACGCCTATGCCGGAGTGGGCACGACCCAGATTACCCCCGATGGCCGCACCCGCACGACCCTCGAGCGCCGGGGGCCGGAGACGGACATTTCCACCGGCACGATCCAGGGTGGCAATGCCTTCAACTCCTTTTCCAGGTTCCGGGTGGGGGCCGGCTCCACCGTCAACCTGCAGGTGCCGGACGCTGCCCATAACCTGATCAATCTCGTGCACGGCAGTCGGGCGGTCGTCGAGGGCGTCCTGAACAGCTACCGCCATGGCCGCATCGGCGGCAATGTGTATTTCGCCGACCCCTACGGTTTCGTGGTGGGCCGCAGCGGTGTGGTCAATGTGGGGCGCCTGGCGGTCAGCACACCGAGCCGCCGGTTCATGGACCGCCTGATGGGGCCCCAGGGTCGCATCGATGCTGACGCAGTCAAGCGTCTGGTGAACGGCGATGTCCCCCTGTCCCCCGATGGCGTCATCTCCATCCAGGGGCAGGTGAATGCCGTCGATGCGGTGCGCCTGCACGGCGCTCAGGTGTCGGTTTCCGGAACCACGCGGGTGACCGGAGCCCAGGCCCACAAGGCGCTCTTTGAAAGCACCGTGAATGCCGACGGCATGCAGCAGGGCGGCTCACTGAAGGTGAGCGACGGCGGCATAGAGATTGTCGCAGCCGGGGACGCCGAGGTCAGCGGCACTCTGGATGCCGCCAATGCCGGAGGGGGAGGCACTGGCGGCACCATTCGGATCATGGCGCCTCACGTGACTCTCGGCCACGGGGCGACGGTGGACGCGTCGGGCAGCGCCGGCGGCGGCACGGTCCGTATCGGGGGCGGCCCCCACGGCAGCGGCAAGCACAGCGCCGATACCGTGGATATGACCAGCGGCTCGGCGGTGCACGCGGATGCCACCGGCCGGGGCGACGGTGGGTCGGTCGTGCTGTGGTCCGAGCACGGCACCCGCTTCGCGGGTACCGTGACCGCCCGCGGCGGCGAGCGGGGCGGGGACGGTGGTCAGGTGGAAGTGTCCGCCCGCCACGGACTGCAGGTTGGCGGCCGGGTGGACACCTCGGCGCCCGAAGGCGCCATGGGGAACCTGCTGCTGGACCCGACGGATCTGTACATCGTCAACGGCACCGGCAACCTGGACAGCAAGCTCGCCGGCAGCGCGCCGCAAGTGCCGTTGACCGCCCTCGGGGATACCGTGTCGGTGGGTGCCCTGCAGAACCTGGGCAACACCAACATCACCCTTGAGGCCGCCCACCGGATCACGGTCGGTAACAGCAAGGGGGATGCTACCGACCTGAACCTCAGCCACAGCCTGACCGGACGGACCCTCACCCTGTCGGCAGGGGTCGCGCCTACCGCCGGCACGCCGGTGGCGGTGGGCGACATCGTGTTCAACGCCAACTCGAGCATCGAGACCGGCGGCGGGACAGTGGCGCTGAACGCCGTCCACGGCATCACCCTCAATGCCGACGCCAGCATCAATAGCGGCGCCGGCAGTGGCGGCGCGGGGGCCATCTCCCTGTCCGCCCCTCAGATAACCCTGAAGACCGGCTCCAAGCTGCTGGCACAGACCGGCGCCGGCGGGGCTGGCGGAAATATCGACCTGACGGCCGACACCTCGAATGCCACGCCGGGCATCGCCGCGGCCGATTCGGCCATCACCCTGACCGGGGCCACCGTCAAGGGCGGGGACGTCAAGCTGACCGCCAGTGCCACGGCCAACCCCAACAGCAAGTTCTTCGACCAGGTGTCGACGGTGATGACCGGCATACTGGGCAGCTGTGCCACTTGCGACAAGGGTTCGGTGCGGGCCGCCGTAGCCACGGCTAGCGCCACAGTGGACGTCCAGAGCGGCTCGGTGGTGCACGCTGCGGGCGACCTCACCGTCAGTGCCACGACCGGCGAGACCGCCAGCGCCTCCACCGACGCGGGTACGGGTGCGGCGGTGTTCGGCTCGGTCAAGGGTACGCCCACCGCCCATGTGGACAACGGTGCCGATGTGCAGGCCGGCGGCAGCCTCACGGTGCAGGCCGTCAACAACGCCACCCTGGACCTGGAGGCGGGTGTCTCCGGGGACGGCAAACTGGGTGGCGCGCTGGCCTACGGGGCGGCGGACGTGAACACCACCGCCAGCATCGCCGCCGGCGCCACGGTGCATGCCGACAAGCTGTCGGTGCTGGCCCACAACAGCAACGATTTCAGCACCAGCGCGTCCTCCGAGCTGACCAGCGCCACGGGCGGAGGCAGCAGCGGCAGTTCGGGCAGCGGCCTGCAGGTTGGCTTCGCCGTCGCCATCGACAACCTCAACACCAACGCCGTCGCTTACAGCGACGCCAATATCTCCAATGCGAACGACCTGCTGATCGCCGCCACCTCCAGCGCCGACAGCAACAGCACCAGCGCTGCAACCAAGGTGGGCGCCGATCCCCAGGGCGGTGACGGAGACTCGGGCGGCAACTGGGTCGTTGATCTGGTCAAGTCGGTGGTGAGCGAGAACGAGAACGGCGCCGCCGCATTGTCCATCCTGTCCAATCTGCCCAGCTGTCCGGACAACAACGGCACGCCGGGCACCGGCGGTTCGAGCGGCACCAAGCTCGGTTCGGCCATCAGCGTGGGTATCAGTCACCAGGACGCCAAGGCCTATATCGGCGCGGGCAGCAAAGTCACCGTGCCGGGTCAGGTGGCGGTGTACGGCAAGGTGGAAGACCAGGGTCTTCACAACGTCGCCACCAGCGCCGCCCAATCCACCGGTGCGCCCGGCACCGGCGCTTCCACCGGGACCACCTCGTCGGGCGCCAGCAAGGGCGTCAGCGCCGCCCTCAACTTCGGCTTCCACCATCACAGCGCCGACGCCTACATCGGTGCCAATGCCCATGTCACGGCGGCGGACATCGGGGTGAAATCCGAGGTCAGCGTGCCCCTCGCCCCCGGTCTTCCCGACTGGAGCAAGTGGGACAGCCTCAAGACCATCGCCGACAACATCGACAGCACCAAGGGTCTGGTGGATCCGGCCACCTATCTCACCAGTTACAGCAATGCCACCGCCAACGGCGGCGCGTTGAGTCTGGCCGGCTCCCTGAACCTGCTGAGCGTGACCGACAAGAGCCGGGCGTGGGTGGCCAACGGCGCGGTGCTGATCAGCGGCAGCACCTGGCAGCCGGGTCCAAACGGTGCGCCGGCCTGGCAGACCACCGTGCCTGCTTTCGATCCCGGTGCTTCGGGCGACACGCTGGACTGGGCCGCACCGGTCACCGTCACGGCCGACCACGCGCTGACCACCCTGAACTCCGCCGGCAACTTCAAGCTCAGCCTCGAGGGCTTCAGTCCGGCGGCGGGCGGATCCAAATCCGTCGGCGGTGCGTTCAACACGGTGCACTACGCCAACACCACGGTCGCGGGCATCGCGGGTGGGGCGACCGTGAACGTGGACCACAGCGGCCTGGCGGTGAAGGCCGAGGGCGGCGATCGGCTGATCGGCGTGAGCCCGACCTCCGGCGGCGGCAGCAGCATTGCCGGCAACGGCATCGTGGCCCTCGTCACCCTCAACGACCAGACCCAGGCGACCATCGGCCACCAGGCCCATGTCACTGCCAAGCGGGTCAGCCTGGACGCGACCCAGGCCCTGTCGGTGTGGTCGGCGGCGGGTGCCGTGTCCCAGTCCAATAGCGTGGGCGTCGGCGTCGGGGTGGCGGTCAACGAGCTGCGCACCGACACCGCTGCCTACGTGGGCGACAACGCGGCCTGGGACAACGCCAACTGGTTCAACCAGGCCGGCGCTGCCGGACCTGCGGGCAACGCGGTGATCAGCGCCGACAGTCTGGACGTGAACGCCTCCACCGACGGTCAGGCCGGCGCCATCGCGGTGGCCGGCGCGGCGACCCGGGACCAGCAGGCTGCCAGCCAGGACGCCGGGCCCGGCTACCTGGACAAGGCACAGAAGGCCATCAGCGGTGCCTTGTGCAGTCTCAACGACAAGGCTGACAGCCAGTACTCCAGCAAGCCTCACCTGAGCCAGGCCGAAGGCGCCGCCAGCAACGGCCAGCCCGGCTCAGGCACGGGAGGCGGCGGATCTTCGGGCAGTCAGACCAAGCCCAAATACGGCATCGCCGTGTCCGGCAGCGGTACCGCCAACATCAGCGATCTGGGCACCCATGCCTATCTGGACGGGGCCACGGTCACGACGCCCCGGGTGACCGTGCAGGGCATCGACAAGACCAACCTCATCAGCCTCAGCGGCGCCGGTGCGCTGGTGAGTATGAAAAACGCCAGCACCAAGTACAAAGTGGGCATCGCCGGTGCGGTGGCCTACAACCGCATCGCCAATGCCACCGAGGCCTACGCCCGCGACGCCCAGTTCAGCAACGCCAACGCACTCACCCTGCAGGCCCTCAGCGGCGGCCGGCAGACCGCGGTAGGCCTGGGTCTGTCGGTGAACACATCCAGCCAGGGCAACAGCATTGCGGCGGCCGGTTCGGCATCGGTGGGCCAATCCGAGAACACCACGGCCGCCTATGTGGACGGCTCGACGGTCACCGGCGCCGGCAGTGGCAGCGACAACCTGGCGGTGACGGCCTATGACCGCACCCGCATCGGTCTTGGCGGCGGCGCCCTGTTTGCCGGCGGCCGCGGCGGGGTCGGCCTTTCGCTCACCGTCGGCACCATCGCCAACACCAATTCGGCCTGGCTGCGTGCCAGTACCGTCACTCAGTTCAACAGCGTGAACGTGAATGCCCTGGACGGCAGCGTGATTGCCGCCGGCGCCGCCATGATCGGTGGCTCGAAGCAATACGCCTTCACCGGGTCGTTCGTGTTCAACGACATCGGCAATACCACCCGGGCGTACCTGGGCGGCGCGCCGGACCGGGCGGGCGGAGCCGATGCCGCGGACAAAGTCACCCTCGACGTGTCCGGCGCGGTCAACATCACCGCCAGTGACAGCGCTGGGAACACGGCGCTGGACACCACCCTGGACAGCCTGGGCGCGTCTGGTGGGACATCGAATACCGATTTCAATGGCAGCGGCCTGACCCGGCACGTGGACAGCCAGGCCATGCACGGCGCCCCCACCTCCAACCAGCCGGGCAACGCCATCTACGCGCTGTCGGGAACGGTTCCGGGATCGGGGAAGGCGGCGGTCGGCCTGTCGTTCCTGTACGACCATATCCACAATACCTATCGTGCCCAGATCAACAGCGCTTCCAGCGTCACTGCCGGTGGTGCGGTGCATGTCATTGCCAACGACGCCACGCAGATCTGGGGTGGGGCGGTGGGCGTGGGTGGCAGCGGGAAGTTCGCCGCCCTGGGTTCGGTGGCCGTCAATGCCATCGCCAACAGTGTCGAGGCTCAGGTGGCGGGTTACAGCGACGCCGGCGGCGAGCATCGCACGGTGGTGCACGGCCAGGACATGTCGGTGCAGGCCACCGACGGCAGCAGCGCCAATGCCCTGGCCGGGGGGATCGCCGGCAGCGGCAACACCGCTGTGGGCGCGGCGGTGAGTTACAGCCAGATTACCAATACCGTGCATGCCGGCGCCGACACCGCCACCCTGGAGGCGCCCGGTTCCACCAATGTGGGTGCTACCAGCCAAGGCATCATCCGTTCCCTGGCCATCGGCGCCGCGGGTGCCGGTGAAGCGGGGCTGGGCATTTCCCTGTCCATCAACCATATCGGCAACGACGTGCAGGCCGGCCTGGATAACGTTTCCTCCGGGACCGTGCGCGGCCGCGACACCACTGTGAACGCGCATAATACGTCCACTGTGCTGTCCCTGGCCGGTGCCCTGGGCGCCGGCGGCTCGGCGGCCGGCGGCATGGCGGTGGCCATCAACGATATCGGCGGGCTGCCCGGCGTGAGCAGCCCCGGCAACGGCTTCGACTTCGCCGGTTTCACCACCCGGGACACCACTAAAGCCTATCTGGACAGCGTCGGTTCGACGGGCGCTCCTTACAAGTCCGCTGCCATCAGCGTTTCCTCCAACGGGACCCCGACCATAAAGACCCTTTCCGCGGGCCTGGCCTTCAGCGGCGAGACGTCCGGTACGGGCTCCATCAGCGACAACTTCATCGGCGGCAGCGGGCGGGCGGAGCTGAGCGCCAGCCACGTGCAGGGCGACAGCCTGCTCGTCCACGCTGCCGATACGGCCACCATCAAAGCGCTGGCCGGCGCGGTGAGCGTATCCGGCAGCGCGGCCGGCGGCGGTGCCGTCGGCTTCAACGACATCGAAAGCGAGCTGACCGCCTCCGCGGCCAACAGCACCCTGAACCTCGCCGACACCACCAAGGTGAAGGCGGACTCCACTGACACCATCCAGTCACTGGCGGCGGCAGGTGCGGGCTCCGGGGAAGTGGCCGGCGCGGTGTCCAGCTCCGCCAACCACATCGGCGGATCGGTGAAGGCCGGCCTGGACGGGGTTTCGGCCAGCGACCCCGGCAACATCACCACGGTAAGCGCCAGCCGCACCCCCTCCATCGAGTCCCTGGCCGGCAGCGCCGCCGGCAGCGGCGAGGTGGGGGTCGGAGCGGGTCTGGCGCTCAATGCCATTACCGGCAGCACCGAAGCCTACGTGCACGGCACCGGCGACGCTGCCACCGCGCCGGGCTACAGCGTGCAGGACCTCACGGTGCACGGCGCGGGCAACGCGTCCATCAAGACCATCGGCGTCGGGGTAGGCGCCGCCGGGGTGGCGGGCGTGGCGGGCTCGGTGGCCGTCAACATCCTCAGTGGGTCGGTGACTTCCGACATCGACCGGGGTGCCGTGGTCGTCGCCGCGGACAACGTCGGCGTGCTCGCCGACAACCACCAGTCCATCATCGCGTTCGCCGGAGCGGTGGGCTTCGGTCTGGAAGGCGGCGGTGCGGCGGTCTCCGCCAGCGTCAACGACCTCAACGGCACCACCCGCGCCTACATCGGCGGCGGCTCGCGGGTGGACGCCCTGGCCTCCGATGCCTCCGACATCCTGTCGGTGAACAACGGTACGCTGGCGAACACGCCGGATCTGACAAAGATCAAGACCGCTGGTGATATCGCCGCCCCCGACCTGAGTACGGGTACCGACAACGTGACGGGCGTGGCGGTGAACGCCTCCAGCACCCAGGAAACCCGCTCCCTGTCGGCCAGCGCCGGGCTGACCATTCCGGCCGGCCCGGCGGGCGGCTGGCTGGGACTGGCCGGGACCGTGAACGTGGACGTCATGGGCGGTACCACCTCGGCCTGTATCGACGGCGCCGACATCAACCAGCACCCCGGAGCGAACAGCCCGGGGGCCGGCCAGCAGGTGGATGTCACCGCCAGCAGCCACAGCTACGGTCTGGATGCGGTGGGCGAGGCGAGCCTGGGCAATGCCGGCCTGGGCATGGCCAGCGACACCAACGTCCAGAGCGCGAACACCGACGCCTACATCAACAACAGCAACGTGTCCGCGCAAGGCGCGGTCAGGGTACAGGGGCTTGCCACTCAGGGCGTCGCCGCCCTCACCGTCGGCGCCAACGCCGGCCTGGCGGGCGCGGGTGCCACCGGTGTGGTGGCGGTGTTCAAGGCCCACACCGACGCCTACCTTTCCGGCGGCGACATCACCGCCGACACCGTCACGGTCAAGGCCGACGACGGCAATGCCCTCAACGTCATCGCCGGTGGCGTGGCTGGCGGCGCGGTGGGCGGCGCGGGCGCCTTCACCGTCGTGGTGAGCAACAATGTCACCCAGGCCTACGCGGACGGCGGTGCCGTGCTGCATCCGACCCGCGGCCTGGACGTGCGCGCCGAATCGTCCAGTACCATCAATGATGCGGCCATCGCCGGTTCAGTCGGGGGGGCGGCCTACCAGGGTGTGGTGGCGGTCAATGTGCTCAGCAACACCACTCGTGCCTACCTGGACAACACCGCGGTGACGGAAAGCGATCCGGCGGGCAGCGCCGATGTCTACGCCAGCGGCGCAGCGAACATCAACAGTGCTGTGGGCGCCCTGGGTGCCGGCGGCACAGCGGTGGGCATCGGCGTCGGCGTGGACGTGCTGCGCAACCGGGTATCCAGCGGGCTTACCGACACTGACCTGACGGCGCCCGGCAGCGTGAGCGTCAAGGCCGACAACAACCAGACCGTGGACGCGGCAGCGGTGTCCGGTCACGTCGGCGGCGCGGGCATCAGCGGCGCGGTGTCGGTGATCATGGTGGGCAACGCCGCCGGCCAGGCCCAGGGTATGAGCAAGTCCCGGACCGCCATGGCGGCGGGCGGCCAGAATCCCTTGCAGTCCACCAACGGCTTCACCAATACCGACCGGCTGGACGCCAGCAACACCGGCGGCACGGTGGACAGCACCCGCCTTGCCACCTTGAACGGCGCCGGGCGTTACCGCAGTGACAACGTGCTGGGAGCCGGTGTCTCCGACGGCGCTACCGCAGGGATCAGCGGCGGCACCGTCACCAGCGGTACCTTGAACGTGCAGGGGAACACGCATACCGCCACCGCCAACGTGGTGGGGGCGGCCGCTCTGGGGGCCGGCGTGGGGGTGGGTGGTGCCGTCGGCTACACCGGCCTTTATACCAAGGAGGACGCCTCCGTCTCGAATGCGACACTGGACGTGAGCGGTCCAGTGACCGTGACGGCCGGTGCCGGCGACCGCGGCGGCGCCAGCGGCGCCAAGGTCGCCAGCTACGCGGGCGCGGCGGGTATGATCAGCGTGGGCGCGGCGATGGCCTACGCCGATATCGGCAACACGGTGACCGCCAGCCTGTACGGGCACGTGACCGGCAGCGGCGGCGATCTGGCGGTCAACGCATCCGATGCCACCAGCACCGACGTCGCGGCCAGCGGCGCCCAGGCCGGCGCCTATACCGCCGGTGCGGTGGTCGCCGACGCCAACCGTGCCAGCCATGTGACCGCCAAGGTGGACGTCAACGCCCGAGTCGAGCAATTCGCTTCCCTGGCCCTGAATGCAAATGGCAGCGGCTCCGTGAAGGTCACCAGCCGGGCCGCATCGGCCGGTTTGGGCGGTGCGCTGGACGGCTCCGTGGCGCTTGCCGAGGACACGGCCAACATCAACGCCTATGCCGATCGGGGCGCGTCGCTGGAGGTGGGCGACGGCGGGGTGAACATCAGTGCCGCCGACACGCCCGAGGTGAGTGCCGATGCATTGGGCGTGGGCGTGTCGGGAAGCGTGCAGGTGGGGGCGGCGGTGGCCACCGCCCATGCCGACTCGAAGGTCAACGGCTACCTGGCCGACGACGTTTCAATCAGCGGGACAGGCGCCGCGGTGCCGGGGCTCACTCTCACGGCGAGCAGCGCCCCCGCGGCGGGGCACCATGCCGCCAGCGCCAGCAGCCGGGCCTACGGCGGCGGCATTCTGGCCGGGCTCAACGGCGGGGTGAGCCTGGCCCGGGATAACACCCACGTGCAGGCCTACACCGGCAGCAACGTGGCCCTGCCGGACGGCGATGTGCTCATCCAGGCCACCGGCAACACCGACCAGTACGCCAACGCATCGGGCGGATCGGCGGGCACGCTGGCCGCCGGTGTCTTCGAAGCCGACGCCAACGCGGGCGCGATTACCCACGCCTGGCTGGGCGCCGACAACCAGACCGGCGCCGGGCGCAGCGGTGCCCTGCGGATCTCCGCGGCGGGCAGTGACGGCAACTTCGCCACAGTGACTTCCGGGACCGGGGGACTGGTGGCGGGACAGGCCTCGGTGGCCCGGACCCATGACACCAGTACCACCACCACCGAAGTGCGGGGCGGGTCGACCACCGTGCACGCCGGCGCGCTGTCCCTGAACGCGACTCACAGCGCGAACTTCAACAGCCAGGTCGACGGTACCCAGGCGTCAGCGCTGGGTGCCAGTGGTGCGCTGGCCGACAACGCGGTTTCTTCGAAGGTGGCCGTGCAGGTCGATGCAGGGGCCGATCTGCAGGGCACCAGCCTCGACATCAGCTCTATGGACATCGTGAACAAGCCCTGGTTGAGCAATGGGGCGTACAACGTGCGCGGGGCATCGGGCGGCTTCGCCAACGGGGCGGCGGTACAGAGCCGCACCGGTATCGGTGACACCAGCACCGTGGACATCGGCGCGGGCTCCGTGCTGGCTGTGGTCGGTACGCCGGACAAGCCTGGACAGTTCACGGTGACGGCGGGCAACCGTCTGACGGCCAACGACAAGGTGAGCCTGGTGGCGGGCGGCGCGGTGGAGGGCGCCGATGCACGTTCCTCCATCGGCGCCGGTGTGACCAATGCCATCACCGTCGGTCGCGGCGCGCGTCTGCAGACGGTGGGTGACATGACCCTCGCCACCGGCAGCCAGGACGCCGTCAACACCAACGCCTACGTGCACACCTGGGGTGCGGTCGGGGTTTCCGACGGCCACGCCAGCGCATCGGTCAGTCCTACCCAGCGCGTGACGGTGGGCAGTGGCGCGCAGCTGATCGCCGACGGCGACATCAATCTGTGGGCCGGGGAGAACGGTGGCGGGCAGGCGAACTCGGTGCAGGCCAGCGCCAACAGCCGAGTCTACAACTATACGGCGGCGCCTATTCACACCGCGCCTGGGGCGGACGCCAGCATTGCCAATTACAATACCGTCACGGTCGCCGGTGCGTCGGGCGGCCGGGGCCGGGCGCAGGTGTCGGCGGGCCGGGATGTGAGCCTGGTGGCCACCCGCGGCTACGAGGACGCCTATGGGCTGAGCATCGGCAAGAACACCTACCAGAAGGTGGTGCAGGACGTCGGCAACGCGATCATCAAGGTCGTCAACAAGGTTTTCCATACTCACATCAAGAAGGTGTCCCTGGAGAACCGCGGCGGCAGCTCGTCGCGCTCGGGCAGCTCGGCGGTGGCGGTGGACGGCGCAGTGGCCGCCGGTGCCGATTACCATCCCCATCTGACCCTGTCTCTGGACGGCAGCGGTCATCTGGTGGTGGACAAGACCCAGGGCATCGACTTCAGCGGCCCGACGCAGTTCGATCTCAAGCAGAGTCTGACCGACGAGCTGAATACTCAGCAGACCCTGAAGACCCAGTACGCGGACAACCCCCAGATGGTGGCGCTCATCGACGGGCGCATCAGTCTGCTGCAGCACCTGCTGGACCAGCTCAAGGCGACCGGCACGCAAGACGTGCCCCTTATCACCCTGAACGACATCATCGCCCAGGGCGGCGACGTTTCGGTAAGCGGCTCCCTGTCCGGTTCCGGCAGCCTGACCGCCCATGGCAACCCCAAGGTCGCCATCGACAACCACACGCCCGATTTTCTGGCGGTCAACAACATCACCATCGGCAAACAGGGCGGCAACGTGACGGTGAACGGCGCGCGCCGCAACACCGGCTCGGCGGGCGGTGTGAGCCTGTCGGGGGTGACCCCCGGTGGTGTGCCGGTGGTATCCATAAGCAACACCTATGACCCCAACGGGCAGGGCATGGCGCCGGACCTGTACCTGAACGGGGTGATCAACAATCCGTTCGGTGAAGTGGACGTGTTCAACGCCTACGGCAACATCCGTTCGGGAGGCAAGATCAACGCCGAGACCGTGAAGATCACGGCCAGCCAGGGCGATTTCATCCAGACCTATACCAGCGGGTTCACGTACGTGGGCGGCACGCCTCCCCAGAGCAAGCCGCAAAGCGCCATTACCGCCGGCGGGTTGGTGCATGTGGAGGCTCAGTACCTGGACATCAATGGGCTGATCCAGAGCGGCATCGCCGATGCCACCGTGACCCTGGACCCCAAGGCGGTGCTGGCCAACAAGAAGACCCTGAGCAAGACCATCGCCGATGCCCGGACCGCCTACCGGCACGCCGTGCACCGCTACGGCGCCGATAGCGTCCAGGCCCGCAACGCGCGGGAGGTGACGCTCACCGGTCCCACCTTGCTGCAGCCGGGCATCATAGGCGCCCATTACCGTGCGGACACCAACGAGATCGTGCTGGACAGCGAGGCTATCCACGGCGGTACGGTTTATCTGTACGGCAACGTGTTCAGCACCGGCCACGGTCAGATCCACGCTCTGAGCGGCTACGGCCATATCAATGTCACCAACAAGACGGGCATCCCGCTGGTGGTGCGCCAGCTCAGCGCCGGCCAGGGCAGCGACGGGCAGGTGCGCATCGTGGATACCGGCAAGCAGGGGGACCAGGCGGCAAATGGCAGCCACTATCCGCTGGTGACTCTGTACAAGGAAGACTGGCGGACCGGCGTCATCTCCGTGTTCAACAACACCGGCGCGGGCAACGCCGACAAGCCGCTCACCGCCGCCGGCACCGTCGGCGCGACCGCCACCCAGTACCACCCCGCCGAAGGCGCTTACGGTGCCTGGTACATTCCACGGGGGACTACGTACTCGGGCACGGCCCAACTGACCGACAAGGACGGTCACGTGCACACCGTGCCCGTGTTCGGTAGCAGCATTCCCTTCGGCCTGTACCGCCCCAACGAGAGCGGCTTCAGCGTCAAGCCCCAGACCGGCCTGAGCGCATTCCTGTTGAACCTGTTCCAGGCAATCTACGGCAGCAATGCCAGCGTACCGTGGACCACGCTGCAGGCGCAGGGCAAAGCACTGGATGCGGCTCAACCGATCGATATCGGGTTCACGGGATACCGCTCCGGGCAGGTGGACATCCACTCCGATGCCGGGGTACGCATTGCCGGCAGCATCTCCAACGTCACCGGCACCACTACCGTCGATGCCACCGCCGGCGCGCTGACCCAGAGCGATGCCAACGCGGTGTTGAGCGCGCGTTCGCTCAAGCTTTCCGCCGCTCAGGCGATCGGCGCTGCCGGCGCACCGCTGCGCGTGGATCTGCAGGGTGGCACTCTCGATGCCCAGTCGGCCCACGGCGGCGCTGTGATCGACGCGCCGGCCGGCGCTCTGACCCTGAGCGCTGTCAACGCGCCACGGGGCGCGGTGGATCTGACCGCCGATGGCGACATTACGGGCATGGGTGGCGCCGGTTCCACCGTCACCGGCGGCAGCGTCAGCCTGACGTCCCTGTCGGGTGCCATCGGCAGCGCCGGCGATCCGTTGCGCTTCGAGGCGCTGTCGCAGCCGGCGGCCGGTGCACTGGCGGCCACCGGCGGCACGTTGGATGCGAAGGCATCCGGCGCGATCTACCTGGAAAGGCCCACCGCCGGCGATATCCGCCTGAACTCCGTGAAGTCCGCGGGCGGCTCGGTATGGATCAAGGCGGACAACGGCGACATCCGCAACGCCGTCAAGACCCGTACCGTCAGCCAGAGCGCCACTCAGCTTGCGACGCTGTATCAGTCCCTGCAACTCACCGGCAGCGCCGCCCAAAAGGGGGTTGCGGATGCGGTGAAAGCCTATGAGAAGAATGTCGACGCCCAGTACAACCAGTACTGGAACCTCTGTGACCACGCCACCTGCAACGGCGGCACGGTGGCCCTGACGCCGGACCAGGTGGCATTGTTCTCTCCCCAGGCGGCCGCCGCGCTGCAGGTCAGCAATCCCACCGCGGCCCAGGTGACGTCTTTTGTCCAGCAGCGCTACGACCACCTGACCGCGTTCTTCAAGGGCGTGTTCGGCGACGGCTTCAGCGCCCTGCCGGCGTTCCAGACGCGCGACGCGGGCTTCACCTACACGGCCTCCGAGCAGCAGAAACAGAGCCTCGGCAACGGTGCCGCCTGGACCGCGGATCAGCTCAACTATTCCATCAATTCGCAGTTCCTGTTGCCGAGCGCCGCGACCCAGATCTACCAGCAGGCCGCCAACGTCACCGGTCGGGGTGTGACGCTGCTGGCGCCCCATGGATCGGTGGGTGCCCTGACCACGCCGGTCACCATCGACACCAACAGCAGCGCGGCCCTGACCCGGACCCAACTGCTGGCGCTGGCTGCGGCCCAGCCCGGCGACCTCTCGGTGAGCAACGGGATCCTTTCCATCAAGCAGGCCCTGGGGGTGTATCTCGACGGCGGCGGCGCGACCCGCGTCGACAGCGGGTCCGGCGCGTTCGTGCACGGCAACGCCACGCTGGATGTGGCGGACATCGCGGCCGGCG
>Ga0102956_1000215_pt1 | contig 20280 bp, 17 predicted proteins | sample SalPonF2_A_D2_MG_FD_84515 | JGI IMG/M metagenome (GOLD analysis project Ga0102956, IMG submission 84515) | Salt pond soil microbial communities from South San Francisco under conditions of wetland restoration - Salt Pond MetaG SF2_A_D2_MG ...
GAATTCTGGCCCAAGTGGCTGGGCGGCTCACGGAAAGCGGTATAAACATCAAATCGGTAGTCACTTCTCAAACCTGCATCAGCCTCTTACTCGCACACAATGACCTGGAAACAGGACGCGAGGCCCTCAAGTCCCTGAGGCCCAGGTCCTATGGGCGCCTGGAGAAAGTTGACGATGTGGCTCTGGTGGGCATTGTGGGCGAGGGTCTCGCCAAACGCAAGGGCATTGCGGCTCGCTGCTTTGCAGCAGTGGCTGGCTGTAATGTCAATGTGGAGATGATCTCATTTGGCCCGTCCCGGGTGGCCCTCTATTTTCTGGTGAGAACCCGAGATCTGCACAGCGCGGTCAACGCAATCCACAGCACTTTCTTTTCAGTGCCACGGTGCGAGTAAGAATTGCGAGCGGTTTTGAAGTTCTGGAGTATTGGAGTATTGGAGTGTTGGAAAAAGCGAGGGCCCGACTTGCAATTTAAAATGTTCCTTACATTACTCCATTACTCCACCACTCCATCACTCCTGCAAACTCCCCCACGAAGGAAAGACCATTGAACCCCCCTCAGGGGGTAGCCCGAAGCCATTTCCTTTGCCTCCGGATTCTTCCCTTAAATCCCTGTCTTTTGGCGTAGCTGTTCTGAGACCTGACGGGTGAGGTGAACTACTCGTTCAGCCAGGGGTTCGGTCAGGGTGCCGCAGCCGCAGCTGGGGGTGATGATCGACTGGCGAAAGATGGTTTCCAACGACAGATCATCGCCGACCAATTGCTCCACCTGCTGACGCCAGCGGCTCACCAGAGAATCAGCATTTTCTTTTTTGATATTCTCCGGGTCCATGGTGGGGACTATGCCCCAGGCCACGATACCGCCGCGCTCGATGAAGGAAACGAGATCCTGACGGTAGAGGGCGAAGCGGTCGAAATAGGTATAGGCATCAAAATTGATCACATCCAGAGAACGGCCGAAAAACAGAGACCAATCGGTGTTCGCACAAACATGAGTCCCGGCAAGACCGCCTGCTCTGTGAATATGGCCGGCCACTTCATCAAGCATTGTAGAGATGTCTTCTGCAGAAACGCTGATGAAGGCGGATGATCCGAAGCCAGCCAGAGCTGGCTCGTCAATGAATATAATGGTAGGAAGCGAAAACTGGCTGAGCAGTTCTACCTGCCATTGCGCGTTGAGCGCCAGAGCTTTAACCACCACATCGCGAAGGCGAGGATCATAGAGGGCGAGCTGGCCATTCTCGTCTTTGAGCGTCGCCAGTAGCGTAAAAGGTCCGGTTATCTGTCCCTTCACTGCAGCAGCCGTCGGTTCCTGTCGTTTCAGACGTTCCAAGAAGGCGAAGAAGGTCCTGCCAGTGTCTTCGCCGAAACGGAAGCGTGATTCATCCAGAGAAAGCTCGCCATTTGAGACCGGCAGGTATTCTTCATAGAATGCAAGCAGCTCCTGTTCGAAGCCTGGGTCTGAGACGGCAAACAGAATGCGGTCATTCTTGCGCTCTAGTCCGGGCAGTCCCTCGTTGTATTGCACCATCATTTGTTCACTGGTGTAGGAGGAGAGCTGAGGCCAGGCGGGGATTTCGCCTATCTCCTCAAATACCAAGTCGATGGCTTTTTGCCGATCATGGTGCGGCAGACTGCCAACGAGAGTGGCGGCCCCGTAAGGTTGCCATTTTCTAAAGTGTGCAGACAAGGATTTACCTCCCACTTAACCCGGATGTTTCATGAATCACTTGCTGCGACCACAGATATGGCCGTCCTTCTCGGCGTCCTCGGGTGTTCCTTCGACAGGCTCAGGACAGGCTCCCCCTGCGACGTACCGTTCAGGTACGCCTCGGAACCAACCCCCTGCGGTTACCCAGTGGCACGCGCATCCTCTTCGCGCTCGCTGCGCTCCGCTCAGTCCCGCAAGCGGGTTCCCAGTTGCGTGGTCTCGCGACAGCGATTCATGAAACATCCGGGTTAGCTCTCGGAGTCCACCCTTTCGGATGAACCCGGGGTATCAGCGAACAATGCAGTTGTAAGATTATCAAAATTGGGTAGCATACGAGCCAGGTTGTGTCAATGGTGGAGCCACAGGGATTACCCTATTTTTCTTGTCGAAAGTACACGAACAGCCAAAGTGGGAAAATGGTTGACAAAAAATAGCTTATTGATTAGACTTCGGAACGCTTGAGCGGGCATAGCTCAGTTGGTAGAGTACGAGCTTCCCAAGCTCGGTGTCGCGGGTTCGAGTCCCGTTGCCCGCTCCACCGATTCTTCCAGCTGAGTTGGATGAATGTTCGGAGGGAACACGGCGACAGGCCGATGTTCATGTCCCTTTTTGAGGTAGCTGCCCGGTGGGTGTTGAGTCACCGGCAGGAAGCTTACTTCGATTAGTGGATTATTAGGTTATAATCTTACTTGCTTCAAAAGCTAACTTTTGTAGTCAATTTAGTTATAATCTAGTCTGCTAAGAGAAGTGGGCGTAAGCCCACTTTTTTTTTGTATATGGAAACAGAGATCCAAAAACAGATTCGGCAGCAGCTGGAGCAACTCACGGAGGCCCTCGTCGCTTCGGAGGGAATGGAGTTGGTGGACCTTGAGTATCGAAGGCAAGGGCGCCGATGGATGCTTCGGTTGTTTATCGACAAGGACGGCGGAGTCACCTTGGATGATTGCGCCAATATTAGCCGCGAACTGGGAGATCTTCTGGATGTAAAAGATGTAATCCCCCAGGCTTACGTGCTGGAGGTCTCTTCGCCAGGCTTGAATCGGCGTCTCAGAAAAAAGGAAGACTTTTCTCGTTTTGCGGGAGAGAAGGTGCGGCTGCGGCTGGTTGCGCCCATAGATGGGCGAAAGAAAATTGTGGGAGAGCTCGAGGGAGTTGAAGATGAATCGGTTGTCGTGGCGGCTCCTGAAGGTCGTTGTTCAGTAGCTCTGAAAGACATTGCCAAGGCCAATTTGATCTATGAGTTCTAGCGCCTGAGAAAATGAGATTTTGGACACAGAATTAAGTTCACAAGGAGAGCAGGGGAGATGATCCAGGATTTAAAGAGGATAATCGAGCAAGTCAGCAGAGATAAGGGCATTGAGCGGGATGTCCTTATTTCCACATTGGAAGAGGCCATGCGGTCTGCGGCCAGGAAGAAGTTTGGCCACGATCTTGATCTGGAAGTAGCCTACAATGACGAATTTGGGGAGATTGAGGCCTTTCAATTCAAAGAGGTTGTGGACGAGGTAACGGATTCGCTACTGGAGATTTCGCTGGATGAAGGGCGGGAACTGGATCCTGACTGTGAAATCGGCGATAGTCTCGGAATCAAGCTGGACACCGACACCTTTGGTCGTATTGCCGCTCAGTCCGCCAAGCAGGTAATCATCCAGAAAATGAAGGATGCAGAGCGGGAGATGATCTACGAGGACTACAAAGACCGGATTGGCGAGGTCATCAACGGCATCGTTCAACGCCTCGATAGAGGGGGTATTACGGTTAACTTGGGTCGGGCTGAGGCTGTTGTCCCCTACAGGGAGCAGGTGCCCAGAGAAACCTATCGGAGGGGTGATCGCATAAGGGCCTTGGTGCTCGATGTGAATAGAGAATCGCGTGGACCTCAGATCATCCTTAGCCGCACCCACCCTGATTTTCTCGCCAACCTTTTCAGCTCAGAGGTGCCCGAGATCGCCGAAGGTATTGTCACCATCATGGCAGCGGTTCGCGAACCTGGCAGCAGAGCTAAGATAGCTGTGACCTCCAAAGACCCCGACATCGATCCGGTGGGTGCCTGCGTGGGCATGAAGGGATCTCGGGTACAAAGTGTGGTCCAAGAGTTGCGCGGTGAAAAAATAGACATCATCGAATACAATCCGGATCCTGCCAGGTATGTAGTAAACGCGCTGGCACCTGCTGTTATTTCCAAAGTTGTCATCGACCAGACAAATCGGCTCATGGAAGTCATCGTTCCTGATGACCAGCTTTCGCTGGCCATCGGCAAGCGGGGGCAAAACGTGCGGTTGGCTTCCAAACTGGCCGAGTGGCGCATTGACGTTAAGAGCGAGGCGAAGTATCAGAAATCGCTCAAAGATGGCTATGATTCTCTCCTGGCTCTGCCAGGTGTCGGGGATTCCACCGCTGACAATTTGTATGAGGCTGGTTTTGCTGCGGCGGAGGACTTGGCCGGCGCTCAGGTGGAGGAGTTGGTGGCGCTTCCAGGTCTCAGTCAACAGAAGGCCGTGAAGTTCATCGAGGCGGCCAAGGTTTACGAGGGCGAGCGCAAGGTGAGGGAGGCTGCAGCCAAAGAGGAAGAGGCTGTGGCCAGGGAGAAGGAGGCTGCGGCGAAGAAGGAAGAGGCTGCGGCCAAGAAGGAAGAGGCTGCGGCCAAGGAGAAGGAGGCTGCGGCCAAGGAGGAAGAGGCTGCGCTCAAAGAGGGCTATGATTCTCTCCTGGCCCTGCCAGGTGTCGGGGGTTCCACCGCTGACAATTTGTCTGAGGCTGGTTTTGCCTCGGCGGAGGACTTGGCCGGCGCTCAGGTGGAGGAATTGGTGGCGCTTTCAGGTCTCAGTCAACAGAAGGCCGTGAAGTTAATCGAGGCGGCCAAGAGTTATGCGGCCGAGCAAAAGGAGAAGGAGGCTGCGGCCAAGGACGAGGAAGCCGGCGAGCCTGAAGAGACCACCGCAGAATGAGTATGAAGAAAGGAGAGAAGCGGGGACAGCCGCAGCGAACGTGCATTGTCTGCGGCAGCAAGAGAGCCAAAGCCGAACTCCTTCGGTTGGCGCTGGATGAGGAGAGCAAGGTGTGCCTGGATTACCGGCAGCGGCTCCGTGGGCGTGGTTCTTATGTGTGCCCGAGGCCAGAGTGCCTGACGCGAGTCAAACTGGCCTACCTTGAGAAGGCGTTTCGACGATCGTTACCCCAGACCGCTTGGAGTCCTGCCCTGACCATGGCGGAGGCTCTCCAGAGGTGTAGCGTCCAATTTCAAGAGCAATGATCTGACCAAACACTCAAGAGTGCGGTTATGCACTTTTGGAGATAGAATATTAATAGAAGTCGGGGGATTGAATGGCGAAGTTGAGGGTGTACGAACTAGCAAAAGAATTAGAGATTCCCAACACAGATCTGCTGGAGCGGATCGAAAGTTTGGGCATTCAGATCAAAGGGCACATGAGCTCTTTGGATGAAGAGCAAGCCCAACTGCTTCGTGACACGGTGACGGGTCGAGCGCAGCAACTGATTGAGGAAAAGCGGGTTCGTCGAGGAATCATCCGCAGGCGGCGAAAGATTGTTAAGGCTGAGCCTCCAGCGGAGGAGGTGGAGACCGAAGTAGCGGCAGAGACAGCACCCCCCGTCGAGGAACAGGCTGAAGCGGTAGTCGAGGCGGAGTTGCCACCGCCTGTGGTTGAGGGAGAAGCACCAGAAGTTGAGCCCGAAAAGCCAGAGAAAGTTGAACCGGATGTCGAGGTTGCGAAAGAGGAAAAACCGGCGAAGAAAGTAAAGGAAAAGAAGGTCAAAAAACCCCGGAGGCGAGGCAAGAAAGAGGCTGCCGCCAAAATTATCAAGCTACCTGAGCGGGGGGCCGAGGTTGTTCCTGAACCGAAGAAGGCAGAGCCAAAGATTGAAGAATCAATGGAAGCAGTGGAGAAAGTGGTTGAGCCTGTGCCCACTCCACCAGGACCCGAGGCCGAAACGACAAAGAGGCCGGGCAAACCCAAGAAGAAAAAAGGGAAGCGAGCACGAGTTGATGAGAGTGAGGAAGGGCCAGTGAGGAGGGGACTGCCGAGCCGCCGCAAAGAGGTGGTCACTGGGGACGATCTTTACGCCAGGCGTCGCGGGCCGGGCCGGATGATGAAAGGCCGCAAGGCCGCGCGAGCACGAGCAGTTGCCAAAGACGCAAAGCAAACCGAGATCACCATACCCAAAGCCGCCAAGCGAAGGGTCAAACTTGACGAAGCCATCACCGTGGCCAGTCTTGCCAAGCGCATGGGAGTCAAGGCCAGAGAGGTCATTACCCAACTTATGGAATTGGGCCTCATGGCCACAGTGAACCAGGCGATTGATTTTGACACCGCTTCCCTGGTGGCGACGGAATTTAATTATGAGGCCGAGAAAACAGGTTTTGAGGAGGCGACAATCTTACAGGCTGTACCGGATAAGAAGAAAGACCTCAAGCCACGGCCTCCGGTGGTAACCATTATGGGACACGTTGATCATGGCAAGACTTCACTGCTTGACGCTGTCCGCCAGACCAAGGTTACAGAGGGAGAGGCAGGAGGCATCACCCAGCATATAGGTGCTTACAATGTGAAGCTGGATGCCGGCCAAGTGGTCTTCTTAGACACCCCGGGCCATGAGGCTTTTACGGCCATGCGGGCCCGTGGTGCCAGGGTAACCGACCTGGTGGTTCTCGTGGTGGCGGCCGACGATGGGGTTATGCAACAGACGGTTGAGGCAATCAACCATGCCCAGGCGGCAGAAGTCCCGATCCTGGTGGCCATAAACAAGATAGACAAAGCAAATGCCGACCCCGACAGGGTGAAACGTGAGTTGGCCGAGAGAGGGCTGAATCCAGAGGAGTGGGGCGGTGATACCACCATGGTGGAAGTGTCAGCCAAAGAGAAGACAGGGCTGGATGAATTGCTTGAGCTCATCCTGCTCCAGGCTGAACTCATGGAACTGAAGGCGAACCCAGACAAGAAGTCCAGAGGGAGGGTGGTCGAGGCTCGATTGGACCGAGGTAAGGGACCGTTGGCCACTGTCTTGGTGCAAGAGGGAACCCTGCGAGCCGGAGATCCTTTCGTCTGTGGCACTTTTTACGGCAGGGTGCGAGCCATGCTGGACGATCGCGGCCGTAAAGTGGCAGAAGTAACGCCGTCCATGCCTGTGGAAGTGCACGGAATATCAGGGGTGCCACATGCTGGTGATGAGTTGGTGGTGGTGAACGACGAGAAGCAGGCAAAACAGGTGGCAGCGCACCGGCAGTTGAAGTCGCGTGAGGCAGAGCTTTCCCGAGCGACGAAAGTAACTTTGGACAACCTCTTTGAGCGCATCAAAGAGGGTGAGACCAAGGAGCTCAGGATTGTGCTCAAGGCTGACGTTCAGGGCTCCTTGGAGGCCATTACCGACTCCCTGAACAATCTGAGTACCGAGGAGATCAAGGTCAACATCATTCATAGTGCGGCGGGAGCTGTTACTGAGACAGATGTGATGCTGGCTTCCGCTTCAGATGCCATAACTATTGGCTTTAGCGTCAGGGCTTCGCAGAAAGCCCAAGAGTTAGCAGACGCCGAGAAAGTCGACCTGCGCTTCTATGACGTCATCTATCAACTTGTAGGTGAAGTAAAAGACGCAATGGAGGGAATGTTAGATCCCATATACAAAGAGCACTCCATGGGTCGTGCCGAGGTGCTCAAGACTTTTCATGCTTCCCGGGTAGGGACTGTTGCCGGCAGTATGGTGAATGAAGGCCGGGTGGAACGAGGAGCAAAGATCAGGGTGTTGCGTGACAACGTGGTGATCAACGATAGTAAGATCGCTTCACTCAGGCGCTACAAAGATGAGGTCAAAGAGGTCAAAGCGGGTCAGGATTGCGGCATAATCATTGAGAATTTCAACGATGTCAAGATTGGCGATATCCTGGAGACATACACAATCGAAGAAATCAAAGCTGTCCTGGAACCTGGTGGCAACAAGTCGGGATGATGTTTGCGAGCATGATTTCAGCTTGGGGCAACGAGTAGGGCGATGGTTGTGGGGATTGCAAAGCTGAGCTTGCGTTTGCCGGGTAACCAATCCCTCAAGGGCAAGCGCAAGGTGGTTAAGAGCATTTGCGAGCGGTTACGCCGACGCTTCAATCTGGCAGTGGCTGAAACCGACGACCAGGATAAATGGCAGGCTGCTGAGTTGGGTATCGTCGCAGTGGGCAATGAGGGAAGATACATTGAATCTAAATTGGACAAAGCCATCAATTTCATTGAGGATATACAGTTGGCCGAGATTGTGGATGTCCAGAGGGAATTGATTCATTTTTGATTACGGACACTCATGGAACACAAGCGGGCAGATCGAGTTGCGGATCTCGTATTGAAGGAGCTTGCCGAAGTGCTTCTGCGGAAGGTGAGAGACCCTCGCCTTGCTGACATCACCTTGACGGCTGTCAAGGTGTCACCGGACCTGCGACAGGCCAGAGTATTTTACAGCTTGCTGGGTGACGAGGACAAAAAGGCTGCAGCAGCTGTGGGTTTGGAAAGTGCTCGAGGTTTTGTCAAGCGTGAACTGGGTAAGCGGCTCTACCTCCGACGCATTCCGGATATTGCATTTTACTTCGATGCTGCTCTGGAACACGGATCTCACATTGATCAACTGCTCACTGAGCTCAAGGAACCTGGTCTGGAATGATTGCGACAATTGCACAAGAGCTCAAGAACAACGAACGCTTCTTGCTGGCCACCCACGTAAACCCAGACGGTGACGCTATCGGTTCTCTGGGGGCCCTCGCCTTGGTGCTTGAGGGAATGGGGAAGCAGGTGGTGGCCTACTGCCAGGATGAGGTGCCCGAGTTCTTGCGATTCCTTCCTTATGCGGACCGAATTGTCAGAGAGATATCGGGCCTCGACCGCTTTGAAGTGGCAGTGGTGCTGGATTGTGGTGCACTTGACAGGATTGGCAGCGCTGCCGATGTTCTCCAGCACGTCGGAAAAATCATCCATATCGACCATCATAGTTCCAGTGGTGATTTTGGCCAACTGAACCTGGTCCGGCCAGAGTGCAGTAGCACTGCCGAGATTCTTTATGAAATTTTTCAGGCCATTCCAGTGTCCTTGACCCCGGAGGTAGCAGAGAACATTTATACTGCCATTTTGACCGATACAGGGTCTTTTCGCTTTGCCAACACCACGGCAAGAACACTGGCCATAGCCGCAGAAATGGTCTCGCTCGGAGTAGGGCCGGAGAAGGTAGCCGGCGAGATTTATGACAGTATGAGCTCAGAGCGGATAGAGCTGTTAGCTCGCAGCCTCGATACCCTAACTCTCAGGAGTAACGGACGGGTGGCGGCCATGCACGTGAGCCGGCAGATGTTGGAGGAGACTGGGACCAGTTTCATCGATACCGACGGGTTCGTTAATTATCCCCGGGCGATTAGCAGCGCTGAGATAGCTATTTTCTTTCGGGAGATAGCTGCGGATGCGGTGAATGTTAGTTTGCGATCTCGGGGTGGCCTGGACGTGGCTGAGTTTGCCCGGATTCATGGTGGTGGTGGGCACCATAATGCGGCAGCATTTCGTCTAGAAGGATCGTTGTCAGAGGTTGTGGAAAAGGTTCTGACAGAGGCAGGGGAATTCATTCAAGATGCAAAACCTGGTCCTTAATGCCAAATCAGAGTTCAGTGGCTTTGCCGGTAAAGATGGCGAGCTTTTTTGGAGTACTGGAGTATTGGAGCATTGGAGTGTTGGCAAAAGCGAAGGCCTTAATTTCAACTTGGATTGGTTTTTTCATTACTCCATTACTCCACCACTCCATCACTCCAGCAGACTGCCACAAGAGGGGAAAGAGCATTCAAACCCCCTCAGGAGGCTGCCCAAAGACGGATCCTTTGGGCCCGGATTTTTCACTTTTGGAGGTCGGCAGTGAGCTCCAGCACGAGGATGAAGACAACCAGAGGAATCAAGACGCAGGCCAGATTCACTGGCGATGGGGTTTTGATTGTTGATAAACCGGCAGGCTTTACCTCGCATGATGTGGTCCAAAAGGCGAAGAGGAAGCTGGGAGCTGCGAAGGTGGGGCACAGTGGCACCTTGGATCCATTCGCCACTGGGGTGCTGATCCTGCTGATTAACGGCGCCACCAAACTTGCTCCGTTTCTCGCAGACCATGAAAAGACATATCTTTTTAATGTTTCCTTTGGCGTTGAAACGGATACCCAAGACAGCACCGGCAAGGTGGTGGCCCGGCAGTCATGTGAGCCCTTACAGGAGAGGGAAATTCGGGCGGCCTGTGACGCCTTCATCGGCGAGATTGAGCAGACGGTACCACGCTACTCAGCGGTGCGAGTGAAAGGACAACGGCTTTACCACCTGGCGCGTCGCGGTGTTGAGGTAACTCCACCCAATCGCAAAGTGGAGATCAAAGCCCTATCCTTCTGCGAGTTACGCTGGCCGGAAGCAACGTTTGAGGTCACCTGCTCGAAAGGCACCTATGTGCGGAGCCTGGGAGTGGATTTGGCCCGCCACCTGAACTGTAGTGGGCACGTGAGCCAGTTGCGACGGTTGGCAAGTGGTGGATTTAACTTGAGACAGGCTGTAACCCTGGAACAACTTGAAGAAAGCATGGCGAGGGGTGAGTTGCACCAGTTGCTGATGACTTCAGCACAGGCGTTAGATTGTTATCCTGAGCTGCGAGTCTCGCCCCTGGATGCCAAGAGAATACGCCAAGGGTTCACCCTGGACTCGATCCAGTTTCTTGACCCTGGGTCCAGCCCAGGTTGGCCTGCAGGTACGTATAAGGTTTTGGACCCCGATAATAACCTGGTGGCAATGGTTTCTAAAGCGGCCAAGGTTGCTAACGATAGGCATGAGGGGGGAGTCACATTTAAGACTCTGCGGGTTTTTGGTGCGGTTTAGTAGGTTAAACTGAGGGTTTTCGGAAATATATTCACTTTCTTTGCGAAAACGATAATGGTCAAGGTCGAAGCATGAGGAGGTTTTAACGGTGGCACAGAACGCTGAAAGGAAAAAGGAAGTAATAGAGGATTTCAAGACGCATGAGACCGATACCGGTTCTCCAGAAGTGCAGATAGCGTTGCTCAGTGAACGCATTAGCTATCTCACTGAACATTTCAAGACTCACAAGAAAGACCATCATTCCCGGCGGGGCCTGCTGAAGATGGTGGGACAACGCCGCCGACTCTTAGATTATCTTAAGAGAAAAGATGTGAGTAGATACCGAGAGGTTATAAAACGATTGGGGCTTCGCCGTTAAAGAGGTTTGGCGGAGACCGTTTGTAGAGGTCTGCTTATGGTTTGTGCGGCAGTCCACCAGGAAAACATTCGAGTATGGAACCCAGGCACAGACTGGGGAAATTTCAGAAATTTGTCTTGGCCTTGCCAAGGCTGAGAGCGAGCCTGCCAATCTGGCATTGGCTCGAGAACAACCAGCTCTTGCTCTCTCTGCATGATAGGGTTGGAGCAGTAAAGGAAGTAACATTATGAAAGAAGTTGTTGAGATAGAATTGGGTGGCCGAAAAATGAGGCTGGAAACCGGGCAGATGGCAAAACAGGCCAGTGGTGCTGTAATCATCAGCTACGGTGACACCGTGATACTGGTGACTGCAGTTGGTGAAGATAGGAGCCGGGAAGGCATTGACTTTTTACCGCTCAGTGTTGATTACATGGAAAAAGGTTTCGCGGCGGGTCGTATTCCCGGAGGGTATTTCCGGCGTGAAATCGGTCGACCCAGCGAAAGAGAAACGCTGAGATCCCGCCTCATCGACCGACCAATTCGGCCGCTATTTCCCAAAAAATACCGAAAAGAACTTCAGGTTATTGCGACGGTGCTCTCCGCTGATCCCGACGTCGATCCGGACACGGTGGCAATTGTGGGCGCTTCCGCGGCCCTGGAAATTTCGGACCTTCCCTTTCAAGGACCTATCGGGGCTGTTCGGGTCGGCCGGTCGAATGGTGAACTGACTGTCAACCCTTCTGAGGCTGAGTTGGAAAATAGCGACCTCAATCTGGTGGTGGCCGGCAACCATAAAGGCATTGTCATGGTTGAAGGTAACGCCCTGTTTGTAAGTGAGGATGATCTATTGGAGGCGCTCTTCTTCGCGCATGAGGCGATTCAGCCCATCCTAGAAATGCAGGAAACGCTCAAGTCCCGCTGTGGCAAGAGCAAGAAACCCTTTGAGCCTCCAATAGAGGATGAGTCTCTGGCGACTCGGGTGACAGAGCTGTCACAGAAGCGAGTCGAGGAGGCCAATAAGATTGCCGTCAAAGATGAGCGCTATGAGAAGCGGCGGGCCATTGTTCCGGAAGTGATGGAGGAACTCGGGCCGGATTTTGCGGAGCGGGAGTCAGAAGTCCGGGAAATTATCCACAATGTCGAGAAGAAATACGTGCGCGACATGATCATCAGCCAAAAAACGAGAATTGATGGCAGAGCTACCACAGACGTACGGGCCATTGATTGCCAGATCGGCATGTTACCGCGCGCCCACGGTTCCGGGCTTTTTACTCGCGGCGAGACTCAGGTACTTTCAGTAGTAACCTTGGGTTCCTCGTCCGACGAGCAGAGGGTTGAGTCCCTGGCGGGTGATGAGTTCAAGAACTTTATGCTTCACTACAATTTCCCGCCGTACTGTGTCGGGGAGGCGAGGTTCCTCCGCGGGCCTAGCAGACGAGAAATTGGACATGGAGTTCTGGCAGAACGAACCATGAAAGCCGTCATGCCCTCGCATGATGGTTTTCCGTACACTGTGAGGGTGGTAGCCGAGGTCTTGGAATCCAATGGGTCTTCTTCCATGGCCTCGGTGTGCGCCAGCTCTATTGCTTTGATGGATGCAGGGGTACCGTTGGAGAAGGCTGTGGCCGGGATCGCCATGGGGCTGATTATGGAGGGTGATCAGGCAGCCATCCTTAGCGATATCCTTGGTGACGAAGACCACCTGGGAGATATGGACTTCAAGGTGACCGGTAGTGCCGAAGGTGTTGTAGCTCTGCAAATGGACATCAAAGTGGCTGGCGTGTCGAAGGATGTCATGCGTCAGGCCCTCTTTCAGGCCAAGGAAGGTCGACTTTTCATTCTGGAGGAGATGAACAAGAAAATTTCAGGGCCGCGCCCGGAACTTTCACCTTTTGCACCCCGAGTTTTGTCCATTGAAATACATCCCGACAAAATTCGTGACATCATAGGTCCTGGCGGCAAGGTAATCCGCCAGATTATTGCCGAAACCAACACCAAGATTGACGTCGAAGACGATGGCAAAGTGACCATCATGAGCCCTGACCTTGCCGGCTGTAACATGGCGATAGAGATGATTAATAAACTTACGGCTGAGGCTGAAGTTGGTAGTCTCTACTTGGGCAAGGTGCGGAAAATAACTGACTTCGGGGCTTTCGTGGAGATACTTCCTGGCACAGATGGCCTGGTCCACATTTCGCAGCTGGATAATGAACGAGTTCAGAAGGTGAGAGACGTGCTCAACGAAGGAGACGAGGTCCTGGTCAAGGTGTTGGAGATCGACAGAGATGGACGTATCCGTCTCAGCCGCAAAGCTGCCCTGGGTGAGTCTATTAGCAAGGCTCGGAATTAGGGGTTCACAGCATTCGCGGCAGAGTACACTGCCGCGAATGGTCATTAGGCCACCAAAGTGGCTGTCATTACGCTACGCTGTCAATATGCCTGCGGCGTCATGTATGGTCCTTGGGTCAATACGCTTCGCTGTCATTCATAGTAAATTGTCATTGTAGCGTTGAGACAACTTAATGACGGCCGTAAGGCCTCATGACGGGCGCAGCCCTACTGACGCGCAGCATATGACTTCATTAGAGAGGGACTAGCGCTTGTATAATAAAACGGTTCTGGACAATGGCATGCGGGTGGTGACTGAGCGGATTTCCCATCTCCACTCCGTCTCAATGGGTATCTGGCTAAATGTGGGTTCACGAGACGAACAGGAAAATGAAAGCGGCCTAACCCATTTCATCGAGCACATGCTTTTCAAAGGCACAGAGAAGAGAAGTGCTCTGGAGATTGCCAAACAGCTTGATGCTGTGGGTGGCATGTCCAATGCCTTTACCAGTAAAGAAAATACCTGCTTTCATGCCAAGGTTCTCGACACCCATCTACCCCTGGTCGTAGAGATACTCTCCGATATTTTTCTGCAATCAGTATTTGATCAGGTGGAAGTTGAGCGCGAGCGAGAAGTGATCCTCCAAGAAATCAATATGGTGGAGGATACACCTGATGAGTATGTTCACATATTGTTTAATCAGAACTTCTGGGACGGAAATGCCCTGGGCCGCCCTATCTTCGGTAACGTCCAAACAGTAAAGAGTTTTACCCGCGAGATGATTCTGGAGTACTTGAACCGTGGCTACCATCCAGATCGGATTGTGTTGACTGCCGCCGGCAATGTGAATCACCAAGAATTCCTTGAACTGGTGGGGCCGGCCTTCAGCAACATTGAAAGACACGGGCATAATTTTGACCGTACACCCCCCAGGGCTAATTCTCGCGTAGACCTCTATTCCAGGGATATTGAACAGATCCATCTTTGCCTTGGCACTCGAGGGACCTCTCTGCATGAAAAAGAGCGATACTGTTGCAGTATCCTTAATGTAATCCTCGGCGGTAGTATGAGTTCTCGTCTTTTTCAGGAGGTGCGAGAACGCCGCGGCTTAGCCTACTCCATCTATTCATTTCTCTCTTCTCAAACCGATACGGGCATGATGGGAATCTACGGTGCAGTGCGACCCGACAACATCAAGGAAACCCTGGAGTTGATTCGCCTAGAACTCAGTCGCTTCAAACGCGAGCCTATCAGCGACACTGAGCTTCGTGCTGCCAAAGAGCATATCAAAGGCGGAATCTACCTGGCCGCGGAAAATACCGACAATCGCATGAGCCGCCTGGCCAAGAACGAAATGATCTTCAACCGTTTCGTGACCTATGAGGAAATAGAGGCTGATCTTGAACGGGTTACGGTGGAGGATATTCAGGCTCTAGCTCAGCAGATTTTTCAGCCAGAGGTCATGTCCCTGGTACTTCTGGGGCAGGTGAATGGGCTCGATGTAGACCATACCTACTTAGACCTTTGATGAAAACTGACCTTAGCCCCCAACACTCTGAGCGTCTCTCATAAAAATCTGAAACCACAGCAAAACTCGGTGATTCTTTTTTGAACGGGCCTTGTTAGGGTATTGGAGTGCTGGAGTATCCAGAAATTCCAAATCACAAATATCAAATATCAAACAAATAACAATGACCAAAATTCGAAATTCCAAACCTGTTTTGGTCATTGAGTATTGGGATTTGATATTTTTCGTTGTTCCAATTTTCCAACTAGCTCGAAGGGGCTAATAAACAAGTGACGCAAGAAAAGCACCCGGCACAACCTCCCCGTGGCCTTCTCTCCATCCCCATCCGCCGCGTGCGGGGGGAGCTTGATGCAGATCTGCCACTCCCTCAATATATGAGTGATCGGGCAGCCGGCATGGATCTTTTTGCTGCAATAGATGGAGACTTGGCCATCCAACCTCAAGAGGTCGCCTTGGTCCCAACCGGGTTAGCTGTGGCCATTCCTGCAGGCTTCGAGGGGCAGATACGAGCGCGAAGTGGATTGGCTATACATCACGGTCTGGCAGTGATCAATGCACCCGGAACCATAGATAGCGATTACCGGGGAGAAATTATGGTGGCGCTAATCAACTTGGGAAAGAAGTCCTTCACCATCCACCGGGGCGACAGAATTGGCCAGATGATTATCAGTCAAGTTTACAGGGCCCAGTGGGATCTGAGGGAAGACCTGGACGAGACCGACCGGAACGAAGGGGGGTTTGGACACACAGGACGCTAACGGCTCAACCTATGGTTGAGCCTAAATCCTAAATCCGAATATCGAAATCCGAAACAAATTCGAATTACCAAAATTGGTCCTACGGACTCCCCACCCTTCGGGCGGGGCCCCAGTTTCAAATGACCGAAACACCTGACACGTCTTTTCGAGAAGTTACGTTTTGAACATTTGAGAATTCGGATTTTGTATTTGTTTCGAAATTCGTGCTTCGATATTCGGATTTGAACTTACGCTCAACCTATGAACAGCCTTTGAGCAGAGGATAAAGTGGGCATAACGCTGTCGGTGCTAGCAAGTGGTTCTCGGGGTAACAGCACCTATGTTGCCACCGAGAGGGCGCGTCTGTTGGTTGATGGTGGTTTGAGTGCTCGGGAGATAGAGCGGAGGCTGCTCAGTGTTGGTGCCAGCCCTAAAGACCTGGATGGTATTGTGGTGACCCATGAGCACGTCGATCATGTTCGCGGCGTGGGCACCCTATCAAGGCGATATGAACTGCCGGTCTATCTGAACAACCAAACCTATCTAAATTTACCGGATTCGGTGGGGCGGCTGGATCAGATAGAAGAATTTGTCACCGGAAAGAGCTTCTGCATTGAAGATGTTACCATTCATCCTTTCGCTATCTCACACGATGGCGTCGACCCAGTAGGGTTTACCCTGGCGAACGGCTCGGTGAAGATAGGGGTTTGCACTGACTTGGGTGCGGCTACCAAACTGGTGTATCGACATCTCGAGCACTGCACCGTGCTGATCTTGGAGGCAAACCATGATATGGAAATGCTGAAGAACGGCCCCTATCCCTGGCCGGTGAAACAACGGATCAAGAGCCGCATCGGACATCTTTCCAATGAACAGTCGGTTGATGTTCTCAGCCGGGTGTTCAGTGAAAATCTGCAAGAAGTAGTCCTGGCCCACATGAGCGAGGCCAACAATTCCTCAGATATGGTACTAGAGACATTCAACAGCATACTCGATCATCAGATGCGGGAGCGTCTAAAGATTACCCTGGCTTTACAGGACCAGCCACTTGATCCGATCGAGTTATGAATTATCCGGGCTAGTGTTTAATCTCGCCAAATCTCCAAAATTGTTAAATCGTCATTTGCGCTTGAATCCCCCCGCCAGTGGCTTATCAATTCCAAGAGGCCCTTACCCCACGGCGGTCCTTTTGCATTCCTTATATAAGCGGCCAAGCGATCATTTCCAAATAGGTCTTTGTTTTCATTCTCTGCTTCCACCACTCCATCGGTAAAAAAGAGAATAGATTCTCCAGGAGCTAGAAAAATCTCCTTTTGCTCGTAACTGACATCCGGCGCGACGCCCAATGACATTCCCTTTAACTGGGGCAAGGTTCCAATATCGCTATCTACGATCAACAAAGGTGGTAAATGGCCTCCGAGGGTAAGTTGCATTTTTCCACTGGAGGGCCAATACCTGGCAAGAACAATGGTGGCGAAAAATCCTTCTGCGGACGTCAGGTTATACATGCTTTTATTTACGCTTTCCAGAAGGTTGTCCACTTCAGTTTGAACGAGTGCTTCGCTACGGATTTTGGTTGACAATGCAGCCATAATCAAAGCTGCGGGAACGCCTTTATCCGAAACATCGGCTACATATGCCAACCAACTGGAGTCCGGCAGTGGAATAATGTCATACAAATCACCACCCACATAGCCAGCAGGAACAGATGTAGCCCATACATGACTTCCTGCTTCCATTCCAGGAATTTCTGGCCAAAATAGAGATTGAATTTTGGTTGCAGTCTCGAGTTGAACTTTGAGTTGAGCCGACTGCTCAAGGACCGTGTCGTGAAGGTCTTTGATGCGCAGCATCGACTTGACCCTGGCAACCAGCGCGGCATGGTCCACGGGCTTGGTCAGGTATTCGTCGCCACCTGCCTCGAGACCGGCCACCACGTCTTTTGAATCGGCTTTGGCAGTCACCATGATGATCGGCATGAATGGTAAGGAAGGGTCCCCTTTGATCCGCCGACAAACCTCAATGCCATCCATCTTGGGCATCATAATGTCCAACAGGATCAGGTCCGGTTGTTTCTCTCTGGCCATGGTCAACCCGGCCTCGCCATCGGGCGCTGTGATGACCTCGTAGTTGTGGGCTGTGAGGCGGGCCCGGAGGATATCCAAGCTTTCAGGGTTGTCCTCCACAATCAGAATCAGTGGTGGCGTTCTCACGTTTTTCCTTCTGTGCTTAGTAGTTTCAAAACCCACCTGCTGTGCTAGTGGTATAGTTTAGCTTTGCTTGCAGAGTGAATATTCTGCGATGATCTTCGGGAAGACGACCGCGCAGCAAAATCCCCCTCGGTCCCCCTTTAGAAAAGGGGGAAGATAGTTGTTTGCCTGTGAGAAATCCCATGTAAAGCCCCCCTTTTGTAAAGAAGGGTTGGGGGGATTTCGTTTACGGGCATGGCTTTCGTCTTAGCACAGGCAGTGTTTTCTAAATCGTCCCCTATGTGGGCGCCACCCTTTCGGATTGGCTCATGGAAAAAGCCCCCCGGCGTCGGGAGGGATGCTTTACTTACGATAGATATTCTCGAATCTTTGCGAGCAGTTCCCGTGGGCTAAAAGGCTTCGAGACATAGGCATTGCAGCCAGCCTCAAACGCCTTGACATCATCGCCGCTCAGAGCGTAGGAGGTGACCACAATGATCGGAATATGTTCGAGCTCGGGGTTGGCCTTGATCTGGCGCGTGGCCTCATATCCGTCAAGCCCCGGAAGCTGGATGTCCATGAGGATCAGGTCAGGACGATGGGTCTCAGCCGCGGCCACCCCCTCTTCCCCGGTTACCGCTTCGATGATCTCATAGCCGGCGCTGCTGAGGAGATCGCGCATGATACGCCGGTTGTCCTCCTGGTCTTCTACTACCAAAATCAACTTGCTCATCTTTGCTCCTTTTGCCTCTCAACTCGAACCGGTAGTGTGAACCAGAAAGTCGAACCTTTCCCTTCAGTCGATTCCACCCAGATACGGCCCCCGTGCATTTCGACAATCCTCCTGGCAATGGAGAGACCGAGGCCGGTACCGCCCTTTTTCCTGGTGCTGGAACCATCTGCCTGGTGGAACTCCTCGAAGATCATCTGCTGATCGGCCTCCGAGAGACCGGGACCCGTGTCAGAAACGGAGATCACAAAAGTGTCGTCGGAAGCTGTGGCCTCGACCCTGACCTCTCCCGCCTCGGTGAACTTGATGGCGTTGCCGACAAGATTCAAGAACACCTGGGATATGCGCTGGTGGTCGCCCTTGCCTTGAGCCACCTCTGGAGCAACTGAAACCTTCAACTCAAGGTTCTTCTCAGCTGCCAGGGATTCAACTGAAGTGAAGACCGTATGGACGACCTCCTTCATCGAATAGTCGTCAAGAGACAGAACAAGTTGTCCCGCCTCTATTTTGGAAAGGTCGAGGACGTCATTGATGAGGCCGAGGAGATGGCGACCATTTTTCTCCACGCGCTCCAGAACTTCTTGAATATTCTCTGGGACATCACCGTAGATCTTATCAAGGATCAGTTCCGTATAGCCCAGGATGGCGTTGAGGGGGGTTCTGAGTTCGTGGCTCATGTTGGCGAGGAAGTCGGATTTGTGTTTGCTGGCGATCTCAAGCTCTCGTCCCTTTGCCTCGATCTCACGGAAAAGCCGTGCGTTCTGGATTGCCAGGGCCGACTGGGTGGCGAAGGTCTGGAGGAGGTCAACCGTTTCTTTTTGGAACTGGCCAGGTGCTCTGCGCCTAACCACCAGCCCACCGATGAGCCTGTCTTCGCGAAACAGCGGAACGGCGAGCAAGGCTCGGAATCCTTCCTGCTTCATGATCTCGCTGGTCGGGTAGGTTGGCTCTTCCAGGATGTCCGGAATTTGCACCGCTTCACGGTTTACCCCTGCCCACCCCAGGGCAGTCTCACCCAGTTTGACCCCACCCTCTCGAATCGCCTGGATCAGTTCCTCACTCATCCGGTGTGTTGCCCGGAGCTGGAACTCCTCGCTTGGCTCATTGAACTCATAGATCGCCCCAGACTCCGCGCCCGAAAGATCGGCAGCGTGGGCAACTATCGTGGCGAGAACTTTCTGCAGGTCTAGTGTGGAGCTGACCGCCTGGCTGACTTCCCCCAGGGCTTTCAGTTCCTCCACCGAGCGAGCCAGCTCTTGGGTGCGCACTTCGACTTTCTGCTCCAGGGTCCGGCTGTACTCCTCCAGCTTATCCTTGCTATCGCTAAGCTCTCCAAATAACTGCTTGATCGAATCCCGCATGACATCGAGATCCTTGGCGAGGCTTCCTATCTCATCACTACTACTGGTATCAATGAAAGCTTCCAAGTCTCCTTGAGCAATAGCCGTTGCCGAGTTTTGCAGTTCTAATAAGGGGCGAGAAATATAGCGTCTTGTAATGAAAACAGATGTCACTGAAATAGCAGCAATTATGACAAGCGTTAAGTTAACAATTACACTAATATTTACAATGAGCTCTTTCTTGATGATCTCGCGCGACATGACGAGTTGTATCGTCCCGACTTTCTGTCCCGCGTAAACAATATCAGAGGTTTTGGCGATGAATGTTGAAGAGGATTCAAAATATGAGAAATCTTTTTGTTCAAATTTTTCATGTTTCCTTTCTGTAATGACGAGATTTCCCCACAAAACTTTGGCATAAACAATTGATTTATCTAAAAATAGGGATTTGATAAAATCTCTGACAATATCTTTGTCAACATTCCAGAGTGGTTTTGGTAAAC
>Ga0102956_1000216_pt1 | contig 20154 bp, 15 predicted proteins | sample SalPonF2_A_D2_MG_FD_84515 | JGI IMG/M metagenome (GOLD analysis project Ga0102956, IMG submission 84515) | Salt pond soil microbial communities from South San Francisco under conditions of wetland restoration - Salt Pond MetaG SF2_A_D2_MG ...
CGACCGGGGCAGGGTAGGCGCCGGGCGGAGTAGACGCCGGGCAGAGTAGACGCCGGGCGGAGTAGACGCCGGGCGGAGTAGACGCCGTTCTTGCGGGGGCGGGCGACGGATCGAGGCGCCATGTCGGGAAGCACGGCGGCGGAGAGCCCTGGGGGGTCTCCAGCACCCCTGGTTCGAAGGTCAAGGTCGACTTTCGGCTTGCGGCCCGCGGGGGCCGGGTACCGGCCCCCGCCAAGGGGCCGGGGCGACGGCCGGAGCCGCCGTCACGTCCAGGACCCAGGCGGTCCGGGAGCCGCCCGGAGCGCGCAGCGCCCTCCCCCACGGACGCCCCGTCGCGAAAGTCCACCTTGACGTTGCACCCCCAGTCCCGCGAGCACCCCCTCGGCACCCCGAGCTCCCCGCCCGCGCAGCCCGCGCAGCCCACGCGACCCGCGCCCCTACCGTCCCCCCTGGTACCGCAGCACCCGCACGTTCTCGACCGTGATGAGCCCGCCGCCCTGCAGCAGCTGCTCGAGCCGCGCGATCAGAGCGTCGACGCGCTCGGCGCTGTCGACCACCTCGATGACCACCGGCAGGTCGCCCGACAGCCGCCACGGCTCCGGCCGGTGCACGACGCTGTCGGCGCCGTAGCCGATCGAACCGTGCAGGACGGTCGCGCCGGCCATCTTCAGCTCGCGCGCGGCCTCGACCACCGCCCGGAAGGCGGGAACGCCGTTCACCCGGTCGCGCTCGCCCAGGAACACGCGCAGCAGCCGCCCGGTGGGAGGCTCGTCGCCCAGCTTCACGGTGGCCGTCATGGTGGGTTCAGCCTAGCACCGGCCGCTCGAAACCCCTCCAGGCCCCCGGACGCCCCGCGAACGACCCTCAGTACGACGACGGCCGCGTCCCCAAGGCCCGCCCGGAGAAGCTGACGGCCCACGCTCCGGCGCGGCGCAGCTCGCCGTGCAGGATGGCGCCGGGCCCCTCCGACGCCATGAAGCTCGTCGGCGGGCTGATGACGTGTGCGCCCTTGCGCCGCAGGCGCTGCGCCAGCCCGTTGGCGGCCGATCCCATCATCCACTTCGCCCCGGGGCGCCAGGTATCGAACGCCACGGCCAGCTTGCCCCTCAGGGCGTCGGCCGGCAGCCGTTCGATGAAGTGCTGCAGGTGGTGGATCTCCTCCAGGTGGCCGTGCGTGGGCGCGCCGATGACGATCAGGTCGGCCTCCAGCAGGGCGTCGCGTTGCGCCTGGAAGGGGCCGGCGACCACGCGCACCGGGCCGAATGGCTCCAGCGTCCGGGCCACCGCCCGCGCGACGTGCCCCGACGTGTCGCAGGTCGCGTCGTACAGAACCACCGTCTGCATGGGTTCCTCCCGATGTGTTCCTCTGGTCCCGCGCGCCGGGGCGACGACTGCATCGCCCGCGCGCGGATGGCGGCGGCCCCCTTCGAGCTCACACGAGATTTGGGGGAGTGTAGACAGGCAGACGGGTCGAGCGCAAGGGCGCATTGTCCCCGCGGCGTGCAGATGCCGAGGCCCGGTAGGCGACGTGCGGTATGACTCTCGGCATGATCTCCACCCACGCCGGGGTGCCCGGAACGCCCGCGGGCCGCCCGTGACCGACGCCCTGCTCCAGGTCGGGCTGCTCATCGGTCTCGGCTTCCTGCTGCGGCGCTCGCGCTTCCTCGAACCCGGCTTCTGGCGCAGCTTCGAACGCATGGTCTACTTCGTGCTGCTGCCCACCCTGGTGTTCCAGGTGCTCGCCGACGCCTCGGTGGACAGCTCGGTCGCCGCGCGGCTGTCCGGCGCGGTCGCGCTCTCCATCGTGCTGCTGGCGCTCGTGCTGGTGCTGGTGCGGCGGCGCGTGGGCCTCACCGGGCCCGCCTTCACGTCGGTGTTCCAGGGCAGCGTGCGCTTCAACAGCTACGTGGCGCTGGCCGTCATCCCGGCGGTGTTCGGCAAGGGCGGGCTCGAGCTGCTGGCCATCCTCATCGCCGTGGTGGTGCCGCTCGTGAACGTCCTCAGCGTGCTGATGCTGGCCGTGTTCGCCGGCGGGCCCTCCCCCACCCCCTGGCGGGTGGTGCGCTCGATCGTCACGAACCCGCTCATCGTGGCCAGCGTGCTCGGCATCCTCGCCAACCTCACCCTCCACGGCCTGCCCGGCACCCTGGACGGCGCGCTGGGCGTGCTCGCCCGCGCCGCGCTGCCCTCGGGGCTGATGGCGGTCGGCGCGGCCCTCGTGCCGGGCGAGTTCCGCGCGCACGCCCGCGGCCTGAGCGTGTCGCTGGCCGCGCGCTTCGCGCTGCTGCCCGTTGTGTCGTTCGGCGTCGGCAGCCTGCTCCACCTGCCCGCCGAGGCGCTCGGGGTGCTGGTCCTGTTCCAGGCGCAGCCCACCGCCACCTCGGCCTACCTGCTGGCGCGCCAGCTCGGCGGCGACGCCGAGCTGATGGCCAGCATCATCACCGGCCAGACGCTGCTCGCGTTCGGGGTGCTCCCGGTGGTGGTGGCGCTGGTGCCGGGTTGAGCCCCTGGGGCGAGGCCCGTGCTGGCGATGCGGCCGCTGCACTCGCCCCGGTCGCCCCTGTGCTCAGCGCCACTCCCCGGCGTAGTCGAGGCGCAGCGGTTGCACCTCGCGCCCCCAGTAGTCGTAGTGCAGCTTGGTGATCTGCCGCACGTGGAGCAGGTCGTGGGCCACCCACGCCGCGAGCAGCTCGCCGGCCGTGCGGCCGCTGGGCGAGGCCGCCTCCAGGTCCGGCGAGGCGAGCGCGCCGAGCCACGCCAGGGAGGCGCGGCGCTCGGCCAGGAAGGCCTCGAGCGAGGGGCCGAGCTCGCGCTCGTTGTAGCGGCGATCGATCACCCATTGCGGCGGATCGATCGGCGCCACGGGCTCGCTCGGATGCTCCAGCAGGTTCCGGAAGCGGTGCCGGAAGTCCTCGCGTTCCTCGTCGTGCAGGTGGTTGATCACTTCCAGGATCGACCAGCGCTCGGGGCCCGGCTTCCAGCGCGCCTGCGCGTCGCTCACGCCCTTCACGAGATCCTGGATGACCTGCACGCTGGCGGCCAGGCGGGCGGCGGCGCTCTCGACGGTGACAGACATCGTGGACGCAGTCTAGCCCGGGGGACCGTCGTGGCCGCGACGCCGGCGATGCACGGCGCCCCGCGTCCGCGCGCGCATCCGGCCCGGTCGGGCGCGTCCGCACCTTGCGGCCGGCACCGGCCGGAGTACGATGACGTGTAGCGGGAATCCATGCGCCGAGGGCGGCGCCGGCCCGGGCCCCGGACGAGGGCGTCCGCCGGCGGCGCGCCGGTGTCGCGGATCTCGAACCCGGGAGGGGGTCGAGCCTTGCTTATGGACGAACCGGCCACGACAACATCGGTGACCACGGGTCCGGTCACGGGGGCGGCGAACGCCGAGGGCAGGTGCCGTGTCGCGGCGCGCCCGCGGACGCGCCGGCCGCTGCGGTGCGCGCGCGCCCCGGTCCGGATGCTGCTCGCGCTCGCGGCAGCCGCCCTGCTCCTGCTGCCGTCGGCGCTGGCGCAGGACCTCGCCTCGCGCGTGCACGCCGCCACCCTCGACAACGGCCTGCGCATCCTGCTGGTCGAGCAGCACGCCGCGCCGGTGGTGAGCTTCGACCTGATGTTCGAAGTCGGCGGCATCGACGAGCCGCCCGGCCTGGGCGGCATCGCGCACATGGTCGAGCACATGGCCTTCAAGGGCACGAAGACCATCGGCACCGACCACCCGCAGCAGGAGCAGCAGGCGCTCACGAACGTCGAGATCCTCGCCTACGCGCTCGACAACGCCCGGGCGGCGGGCGACGCGGCGCTGACGACGCAGCTGGAGCAGGCGTTCATGGCGGCGCGCGAGCAGGCCCGGTCGCTGGCCTCGCAGGCGCCGCTCGACGGCATCCTGTCCGTCAACGGCGCCGTCGGGCTGAACGCCTCCACCGGCTACGACTACACCCACTACGTGGTGTCGCTGCCCGCCAACCGCCTCGAGCTCTACGCCCGCATCTACGCCGACGAGATGTCGAACGCCGTGTTCCGCTCGTTCTACGAGGAGCGCGACGTGGTGCGCGAGGAGCGCCGGCAGCGCAGCGAGGACGACCCCCAGGGCGTGCTCCTCGAGGCGTTCCTGGCCGAGGCCTTCAAGGGCACGCCCTACGCGCGCCCGCTCATCGGCTCGGCCCGGGCCATCGAGGGCTACACCGCCACCGAGGCCCACGCCTTCTACCGGGCCTTCTACGCGCCCGGCCGGGCGGTGCTGGTGGTGGTCGGCGACGTCGACCCGGTGAGCGCCATGGCCACCCTGAAGAGGTACTTCGGTGCGGTGCCGGCGCACCCCACCCTCCACACGCGGTTCCCGCGGCCGCCGGCGCAGACCGCCGAGCGGCGCGTGTCGGTGACGTTCGACGCGCAGCCGCAGCTCATCATCGGCTACCCCAAGGCGACCTACCCCGCCCGCGAGGCCTACGTGCTCGACCTGGTCGACGCGCTGCTGGGCCAGGGGCGCACCTCGCGCCTGTACAAGCGGCTGGTGGTGCACGACCAGGTGGCGTCCAGCGTCACCACCTCCAGCAGCTTCCCCGGCACGCGCCTTCCCGACGCCTTCATCGTCTACGCCCTGCCGCGCGCCCCGCACACCACCGCCGACGTCGAGGCCGCCGTCTACGACGAGCTCCACCGGCTGGCCACCGAGCCCGTCGGCGACCGCGAGCTGCAGAAGGTCAAGAACCTGGTGCGCGCAGGCACGCTGCGCACCTGGTCGTCCAACGCCGGCCTGGCCCAGAACCTCGCCTACAACGAGCTGTTCGCCGGCGGCTGGGAGCACCTCATGAGCGACCTCGACACCTACGACTCGGTCACTGCCGCCGAGATCCAGGCCGTGGCCCGGAAGGTCTTCACGGCGGACAACCGCACCGTGGCGGTGCTCGAGCCGCCCAAGGGAGGGAACTGATGCGGCGCGCCCGTAGGCGCACGATCCCGCCGGCCCGCCGCGGCGCGGCCGTCGCCGGCACGGTGGCGGCGCGTCCGCCGAGCGCGCGTCCCCGCGGCGCCGCGCACGCGCGCGTCCGGCGCTCCCTCGCGCTGGCCGTCACCGCGCTGACGCTGGCCGCCCTGGCGGCGAGCGCCCGCGCGCAGCCCGCCGACTGGCCCGACCCCACCCGGATGAGCTTCCCGGCCCTGGACTTCCAGGCGCAGGCGCCCCGGAAGGCCGTGCTCTCCAACGGCATCACGGTCTACCTGGCCGAAGACCACGCCCTGCCGCTGGTGCAGGGCGTCGCCTACGTCGACGCGCCCAGCGTCTACGACCCGGCCGGCAAGGTCGGGCTGGCAGCCTTCACCGCGCGGCTGCTGCGCGACGGCGGCGCCGGCGGCCGCACCCCGGACGCCATCGACGAGCAGCTCGCCTACCTGGGGGCCTCGGTGGAGGCGAGCTCGTCGGACGCCTACGCCTCGGTCTCCTTCTCGGCCCTGGCCGACAACGTCGATCAGGTGCTGCCCCTGTGGCAGGACGTGCTCACGAGGCCCGACTTCGCGCCGGCGCGTATCGAGGTGGAGCGCCAGCGTCAGCTCGAGGCCATCCGCCGGGTGGCGGACAACCCGGTGCAGCTCGCCGTGCGCGAGTTCTCCTACCGTGTCGCCGAGGGGCACCCGTCGGGCGCCTACCCCACCGCGGACACCATCGGCGCCATCCGGCGCAGCGACCTGGCCGCCTTCCACGACGCCACCTACGCGCCCGCCTCGACGGTGGTGGCGATCACCGGCGACTTCGACAGCGCCAAGATGCTGAAGACGCTCGACGCCACCCTCGGCACCTGGCGGCACGACCTGGCGCCGGCCCCGCAGCTGCCGCCCTTCGACGAGCACCCGGCGCCCAAGGTCTACTTCGTGCAGAAGGACGTGCAGCAGTCGATCATCATCGTCGGCCAGCCCGCCATGAGGGCCTACACCGCCAGCTACGACGCCTTCTCCGTCGCCAATCAGATCCTCGGCGCCGGCGGCTTCACCAGCCGGCTGTTCACCGACATCCGCACCCGGCGCGGCCTGGCCTACAGCACCGGCTCGCAGCTCACCCAGGGCTTCGACTTCCCCGGCATCTTCCTGGCCTACGCCTTCACCCGCGCCGACGCCACCGGCCAGGTGCTGCACCTGCTGCTGGACGAGATCGACCGCCTGGGCACCGAGGGCGTGACGCCCGCCGAGGTGGCGCAGGCGCGCGAGCAGATCGTCAACCAGGCGGTCTTCCGCGACACCTCGGTGGCCGCCACCACCGAGCGCACCGCCCGCGTCCAGCTCCTCGGGCTGCCCGAGGGCTACTTCCAGGCCTTCCTCGACACCGTCCAGGGCATCACCCCGGCCGAGGTGCAGGCGGCCGCCCGGCAGGTGTTGGACCCGCATGGGCTGGTGATCATGGTGGTGGGCAACGCGAGCGCCTTCGACGAGCCGCTGAGCGATTTCGGGACCGTCGAGCAGGTCCCGCTGCAGTAGCCGGCGCGGGCGCCGGCCGCCTCACCCGCCGCGGCGCATGGCCAGCAGCGAGATGCTCGAGACGCCGAACTCGCGCGTGGCGTCGACGGCCTGCTCCGACAGGAACCGATAGGCGTCGTTGGTACGGACCTCGAGTACGTCGAATCCCGCGCGCTCGAGGGTCTCGAGGTATCGGTCGCGCTGCATGGCGCCGCCGATGCACGAGGCCCACAGCGACGCATTGCACGACACGCCCACGGTATGCCCGGTGCTCCTGAATCAGATCCGTTATGGCGAGAATCCGATGGTGGTATGGGCTGAGTACCCATACCGAGGCGAACAACCTTGCAACCGGGGCATTCGTCCCCCTATGGTTGGTGGGTATCTAAAACCTTAAGGCTTGATGAAGCCGCGAACGGGAGGCAATCGATGGCTGACAAGAGGACCCCCGATCAAACCGGTCTCGACGTGTTGTGGCGGGAGGAGGACTACTTCCACCCGTCTGCGAAGTTCGTCGGACAGGCGAACCTCACCGACCCGTCGATCTTCGACCGCTTCGCGCTGGAGAACATCCCGGAGGCGTTCCGGGAGTACGCCGACCTCCTGAGCTGGGACAAGTACTGGACGCAGACCATCGATACCAGCGATCCGCCCTTCTGGAAGTGGTTCGTCGGAGGGCGCCTGAACGCGGCGTACAACTGCATCGATCGCCATCTCGAGAGCGGCCGCAACAAGACGGCCATCCACTACGTGGCCGAGCCCGAAGACGAGGCCGTCCAGCACATCACCTACCAGGAGCTGTGGGTGCGCGTCAACGAGTTCGCCGCCCTTCTCAAGGACATGGGGCTGAAGGCCGGCGACCGCGTCACCATCCACATGCCGATGGTGCCCGAGCTGCCCATCACCATGCTCGCCTGCGCACGCCTGGGCGTCATCCACTCCGTGGTGTTCGGCGGCTTCAGCGGCAAGGCCGCGGCCGAGCGCGCCGAGGACTCGCAGAGCCGGCTCTTGATCAGCATGGACAGCTACTGGCGCGCCGGCAAGCTCCTCGACCACAAGGAGAAGGCCGACATCGCCTACGACGAGGCCGCCAAGCTGGGGCACGAGCTCGAGGCGGTGCTGATCTGGCAGCGTTATCCGGGCAAGTACTCGAGCCCCACGGCCCTCGTGGAGGGCCGCGACGTGGTGGTCAACGAGCGCCTGGAGGCGTTCAAGGGCAAGCGCGTCAAAGCGGTCTCCATGCCGGCCGAGGCGCCGCTGTTCCTGATGTACACCAGCGGCACGACCGGGCGCCCCAAGGGCATGCAGCACTCCATCGGCGGCTATCTCTCCTACGTCGCCGGCACCTCCAAGTTCATCCAGGACATCCAGCCCGAGGACGTCTACTGGTGCATGGCCGACATCGGCTGGATCACCGGTCACTCCTACATCGTCTACGGGCCGCTGGCCCTGGGCGCCGCCTCGGTGATGTACGAGGGCGCGCCGACCTTCCCAGACCCCGGCCGCCCCTGGCGCATCGCCCAGGAGCTCGGCGTCACCATCTTCCACACCTCCCCCACCGCGGTGCGCTCGCTGCGCAAGGTGGGGCCGGACGAGCCCGCCAAGTACACGTTCCACTTCAAGCACATGACCACCGTGGGCGAGCCCATCGAGCCCGAGGTGTGGCGCTGGTACTACGACACCGTCGGCAAGAAGGAAGCCGTCATCGTCGACACCTGGTGGCAGACCGAGACCGGCGGCTTCCTGTGCAGCACCACGCCCGCGCTGCACAAGATGAAGCCCGGCAGCGCCGGCCCGGCCGTGCCCGGCATCCACCCGATCATCTACGACGACGACGGCAACGTCGTGCCGATGGGCTCCGGCCGCGCCGGCAACATCTGCATCCAGAACCCCTGGCCGGGCCTGGCACAGACCATCTGGGGGCAACCCGAGCGCTTCGTGGAGACCTACTTCGCGCGCTACTGCAAGGACCGCAGCAGCACCGACTGGCGCGACTGGCCGTACATGGCCGGGGACGCCGCGATGCAGTCCGCGGACGGCTACTACCGCATCCTGGGCCGCATCGACGACGTCATCAACGTGGCCGGACACCGCCTCGGCACCAAGGAGATCGAGTCCGCCGCGCTGACCGTCAAGGAGGTGGCCGAAGCCGCCGTGGTCGCCGCCAAGGACGAGATCAAGGGCGTGGTGCCCGAGCTCTTCGTGTCCCTGCAACCGGGCTACGAGGCCTCGCCGGCCCTGCAGGAGAAGATCATCCAGGCGGTCGCCACCGAGCTCGGTCCGATCGCCAAGCCCCGTCACGTCTGGATCGTGTCCGACATGCCGAAGACCCGCTCGGGCAAGATCATGCGGCGCGTGCTGCGCTCGCTCAGCGATCACGGCGAAGCGGGCGACGTCACCACATTGGCCAATCCCGAGGTCGTCGAGGCGATCCGCACGCAGGTGCAGGAGTGACCTGTGCGACCGTGACGCCCGAATGAGGGCCTCGGTGATGGGGGCGACCGCCGCGGCCAGCGGAGGCGCCGTAAGGAGGCGGTTCGGATGAACGCAAAGCTGGGCAATGCTGCTCCGCTCGGTCTCGCGGGCTTCGCATTCACCACGTGGATGCTGAGCATGGTCAATGCCGGTTGGTTCGACGCCAAGGCCATGGGAATGGTGCTCGTCCTGGCGTTCGCCTACGGCGGCACCGCTCAGATGGTGGCGGCGGTGCTGGAGTACGGCAGGGGAAACACCTTCGGGACGGTGGCGTTCTTCTCGTACGGCGCGTTCTGGTGGTCGTTCGCGCTGTTCGTCCACTTCTTCGGCGCCGGAGTGCCCGGAGCCTTCGTGGGCTGGTACCTCTTCATGTGGGGGGTGTTCACCTTCTACATGTGGATCGCCAGTCTGCGTCACAACACCGCACTGATGCTCGTCTTCCTGGCGCTGTGGATCACCTTCTTGCTGCTGGCGCTCGGCGAATGGGGCATCGGCGGCTTCCACACGCTGGGCGGCTACCTCGGCCTGATCACGGCCATCCTGGCCTTCTACCTGTCGGCCGCCGAGGTGATCAACGATTCCTTCGGCCGCACCGTCCTGCCCATCGGGGCACCGCCGGCCGGCGACTGAGCCTGGGCATCGCCGGGTGCGGCCCGTCGGGCCGCACCCGGACGGGCCGATCGGGAGCGCGCGGGGGGCGGGCTCCCGATCCTTCTCTGTGGGGTTCGGGCGCTCCTCGCGGCGACCCGTGCGCTCCGGCGGCTAATCCCCGGCGAGCGCCTCGAAGGCGACCCGCCGGCCGTCCAGCCGGAAGGTGTTCCCTGCGAGGCGCTCGACCCGCGGGTCGAAGCGCAGCCACGCCGCCAGCGCCTCGCGCTCGTCGGCGTCCAGCCAGGCGGGCGGGTCGGAGCAGCCCTTGAAGCCCGCCACCAGCCCCAGGTCCTGCAGGGCGCCCCGCTGCTCGGGCGTGAGCAGGTCGTAGCGCGAGCGGAAGAACGCCACGTCGGGGTCGGTGTGCACCACAGGCTTCAGCCACAGCCGCGCCAGGCTGGTGCGGAGCGCGCCGCGCGCGGCCGGCCCGGTCGGGTCGTGCAGCAACAGCCGGCGGTCCTCGTTGTCCCAGTACGGGGCGGTGTCCGGGCCGACGCGGAGGCCGTCGACCAGGCCGAGCGAGGCCAGCACCGGCGCCCCGCAGGCCAGCAGGTAGGCGTCCTCGCCGCTGGCCTCGCGAAGCAGCGCCAGCGCCTCGCGGTAGGCCCGTTCGCGCCCCACCGGGCGGTGGCGCTCCCCGGGGAGGCCGGCGGCGTAGAGGAAGTCCAGCTTGAGCAGCTCGAAGCCCCAGCCGCGGGCGCGCCTCACCGTCGCCTCGAGCCACGCCCGCACCTCGGGATGTGTAGTGTCGAGCGCGTGGAAGGGCCCGCCCCAGTTGACGCCCGCCGGCACCGGCTCCCCAGCGGCGTCGCGGAGCAGCCACGACGGGTGGTCGCCGTGGAGGCGGCTGCCGGGGCGCGCGATGAACGGCGCCAGCCACAGGCCCGGCGTGAGGCCGGCGGCCCGGATGCGCGCCGCCATGCTCTGCATGCCCGACCCGAAGGCGTCGTTGGGCTCCCAATCGCCGATGGCCCGCTGCCATCCGTCGTCGATCTGGAAGGCGTCGAAGGGCAGCCCCCGCAGCCCGCCGAGCACCTCCGAGAGGGCCTGCTCGGAGATGTCGCGGTAGAAGCCGTACCAGCTCGACCACAGGCGCGGCGCGGCGCCCGCGCCGCGGCGCCCGCGGCGCTCGGCGAGCCGCGCGGCGTAGGCGCCGAACACCTCCGCCTCCGGGCCGTAGGCCACGAACCAGTCCCCTACGCCCTGCTCGAAGCGGCCCTCGAGGCCGCCCCCGTCCGCCTCGACGCGCGCGTCGAGGTCGAGCGCGCCGAGCAGCAGCACGCCGCCGGCGGCGGCGAGGGCGCCGACCCCGCTTCCGCCATGGCGGGCGGCCTCGGCGTAGCGCGGGTCGTCCCCCTGCGGGCGGCGCGACGGCGGCTCGATGGCGCGCACCGGCTCGCTCAGCTCGAGCCAGTGCGCCTCGCTCCAGCTCTGCCAGCCGTGGCGGTAGAAGCGCGTCGCCCCGCCGCCGGCCAGAACGATCCGCCCGGCGCGGACCCGGAAGCCGCCCGGGACCGCCTCGGCGCCTGCCGGAAGCTCGGCCGGGCCGAGCCTCATCCGCTCCTCCCCGGCCCGCGCGCGGGCGAGCAACACGCGGGCGAGCAACGCGTCCTCTTCGTCGCCGAAAGCTGCACGACACCAGTCTACGAAGCCCCGTCGTCGTGCCGCCCGCACCGTGCCCCCCGCTCCGTGCCCCCGGATCGCGCCGCCGGGATCGTGTTAAGGACCTAACCGCACCCCCCGCGCCGATGGTGTACCTTGCTCGCTGCCTCCCTCTGCGGAGGCCCCCCAATCGATGGCCGCGGCGGCGACAGCCCCGCACCATCATCCACTTCCCCTTTTCTAGGGGTCTGGAGCGCGCAGCGGCCCCCCACGCTGCGCGCTCCGTTGTAGGCGTCGCGGGCGCGGCCCGTCCTGGAGAGGCCCGCGGGCCACCGCCGGGTCGGTGGCAATGCGCCCCCCCAGACGGTAGAGTGCCCTTCATGAAGCCGGAGATGGGGCGGGGTGACGGGGCGGCCGTAGGGGCGGATGCAGGCGCGCACCCCTCCCCCGCCTCTCCGGACGCCGACGCATCGGCCATCGCCCGTCTCAAGCGGGCCCTGTACCTGCTGCTGCTGCCCCTGCTCTCGGCCGCGACGCTCGTCACCGGGCTGCTCGGCGCGCCCGGCTCCTTCGATCGCCTCGTCCTGCCCGTCGTCACCGTCGTCCTGCTGGGGATGATGCTGTCGGTGTACGGCCGCTGGTTCCCGCCCCGTCACATCGAGAAGGCCGTCTTCGGCCTGTTCGCGCTGATCTACCTGGGCAAGCTCGCGACCAGCCTCGCCGTCGCCGGCCAGCTCGACCAGATCTTCGTGTGGACGCCGCTGCTGTACGTGCTGGCGTTCCTGCTGTTCGAACCCCGCCCCGCGCTGCTCGCGTCGGCGGCGGTGTTGCTGGCCTCGGTCGCCGTGGCCCTGGCGGGCGCGCACCTTGCGGCGATCCCGGCGCGGAGCATGTTCGAGTTCTTCCTGGCGACCACCCTCCTCGTCGCCATGGTGTACGGGCTGTCCCGGTTGCGGCGCGACGTCGCGTCGCTGCAGGCCCAGCTCCTGGGCATGCGGCAGCTGGCCCACCAGGACGCCCTGACGGGCCTGCCCAACCGCCGTGCGCTCGAAGGCGTGCTGGCCGGCGCGATCGCGCTGGCCGAGCGCCGGGTCCAGGGCGTGGCCGTGCTCCTCCTCGATCTCGACGACTTCAAGCGCGTCAACGACCTCCGCGGGCACGACGCCGGCGACGACGTCCTGCGCGGCGTGGCGACGCGGGGCGAGAGCGTCCTGCGACGCCCCGACGCGTTCGGGCGCTGGGGCGGGGAGGAGTTCCTGGTGATCGCGCCGGGGATCGACCTGCCCGGCGCCATGCGGCTCGCCCAACGCATGCGGGAAGCCCTTGGCGCCCACCCCTACGGCGAGTCCGGAACGGTGACGGCGAGCTTCGGCGTGACGACCTACCACCCGGGCGACACCGCCGAGGCGATCATCAAGCGCGCCGACGACGCGCTCTACCTCGCCAAGCAGGGCGGCAAGAACCGGGTCGAGGCGCTGGCGCGCGAGATGGTCCAGCACGTGGTGCTGCCCGCCCTGACGCGCCCCTTCCCGCCGGTGGAGCGCGACGCCGAGCCGCTGCAACGCAACACCCTGACGTGGCTGAAGGAGTTCGAGGTGGCGCCGCCCGAGACGCTCTACCGCTGGGTGGCCGCCGTCCAGCCCGGCTGGCTCGCCGGCCACATGCAGCGCAGCGACGACGCCGTCGCCCTGCAGATCGTGTCGGACTGGACCTTCTGGATGTTCCTGCACGACGACCACTGCGACACCAGCGCCGCCGGGCGCCACCCCCGCTACCTGATCGACCTCCACCAGCGCCTGCTGGCGGTGCTCGCCGGCGACGCGCCCCAGCCGCAGGACGGCGCGCTGGCGGCGCTGCTGGCGGACCTGCGCGAGCGTCTGGCGGCGGCCGCCGGCGAGGACGCCGTGCGGCGTTTCGCCGAAGCTACCGATCGCTACTTCACGGCCACCCGCTGGGAGGCGGCGAACCGCGCGAGCGGCACCACGCCCGACCTGGAGACCTACGAGCGCATGCGCCTGCTGACCAGCGGCCTGCCGGTGCATACGGTCCTGCTGCAGGCCCTCGACGGCGTGCCGGTGACCGACCACCCGCTGGCGATGGCCCTCTACGCGTCGGCCGATCGCGCCGTGTGCTGGGCGAACGACATCTACTCGCTCAACAAGGAGGTCCAGGAGGAGGACGTCCACAACCTGGTGGTCGCCTTGCAGGCGAGCCAGCACCTGGGCCTCGATGCCGCGCTCGCACGAGCCGCCCGCATGCACGACGAGCAGGTCGAACGCTACCGGCAGCTCCGCGCGTCGGTCGACGACCAGGAGGGTCCGCTGCGCGAGACGCTCCTCGGGATCGCGCATGCGCTCGAGGCGCGCATGGGCGCCAACGTCGCCTGGTCCGAGCGCTGCAGCCGCTACCGCGCCGCCGTCACCGTGCGGGTGGCGCCGGAGAGCGCGGCCGCCCCCTGGGCCCGCAACTGACCTCACGCCCGGCGTGGCGGCACCCGCCCGCGCGGCGCCGGCCCCTCCGGAACCCGGCGTGGGCACGCCCGTGGCCGGGACCGGCGCGGCTGCGCCCGCAGCCTCCCCCCACCACCACGGGAGCGGCGCGCCGGATGTCCGGCGCGCCGCTCCTTCCCTGGCGAGCTCTTGTCGAGCCGCGCCTCAGTTGCCCGCCTGCGCTGCGTCGCCCGTCACGTGGAAGGCGAAGCGGAAGTGGATCTGGTGGGGGTGGTCCTGCCAGGTGAGCACCGCCTGGCGGAAGAAGAAGGGCTGCTCGTCCACCGCGCTGTAGTTCTTGTTGCGGTAGAACGACGGGTACAGGTCGATGAAGTGCCAGCCCGGCGCCCAGGACGCGGTGATCGGGACGACCACGTCGCCGTTGGTGCTGAAGCCGCAGGCGTAGCCGATGTAGGTGTTGTCGATCACGATGCCGAAGATGTTGTTGGTCTGGGTCCAGCCGATGCCCTTCATGTGGAGCGTGATCTTCGTGCCCACGGGGCCCTCGCTGGGCTCGAGCGCCAGGCCGACGGACTCGACGTTGAAGTACGCCTTCGCGACCAGCTTGTCGCCGATGCTGGCCTCGAGGCGGTGCGCGCCGCCGAGGGCGTCGGGGATCTGGAACGGCGCATCGAACGAGCCGCTGGCGTCCGTCGTGACGGTGGCGACCGGCACGTTCATCGCCTGGTAGCCCGCCGTGGTGACGCGCGACCCGCTCATCTGCGTGTAGGCCAGCTTGACCTCGGCGTTGGCGGGCAGGTCACGCCCGTGGATCCGGGCCTCGGTGAAGACGCCGGCGCCGGAGGGGTCGACCCACAGCTTGGGGCCGGCCGCGGTGGGCTCGACGCCGGGGGTCGGCTTCGGGTCCTGCTGCCCGATGGGCGCCGGCAGGACCGGAGCGCCGTCGGTGACGGTGAAGGTGAACTCGGGCAGGTTGAGGTAGCCGTACGGCGAGCTCTTGATCGCCAGGTAGGGCTGCCCGAAGGCGGCGTCCTGGACGGCCACGAAGTGCTTGCCGACGCGGCCCGTCGCGGGGATGACGATGTTCGCCGAGCCGTGCGTGGTCTGCGCCGTGATGACGCCGGTGACGTTGTTGTCGTAGGTCACGGCGTCCCAGCCGGCGACGTTGTTGGGCTGGTCGAGCCCGGTGGCGGTGATGGTGATGTTCGTCCCGACCGGGCCGCTCTCGGGGGCCATGCTCCAGTTGGCGCGCACGAAGTAGCCGGCCTTGTTGACGAAGTCGCCGTTGGCGCGCACGTAGAGGTCGTGGTTCCCGCCGAAGCCCTCGGGGACCGTGAAGGTGGTGCTGAACGCGCCGCTGCTGTCGGCGGTGACGCTCGCCAGATCCACCCTGCGCTCGGTGTAGGAGCGACCGAGGAAGTTGCCGGTGTACTCGCCGTCCTTCATCTCCAGCTTCCAGTTGCCGTCGAAAGCGACCCAGACGATGTCGAGGCTGGCGCCGGGATCGAAGCCGGAGCCGCTCAGGGTGGCCTGCGAGCCGACGAAGCCCTTGGCCGGGCTGACCTGGACCTCTCCCACGATGCCGTTGGGGAAGGTCACCTCGCTCGAGGCTGCGGTGCCCTGCGCCGAGGCGCCGGCGAACAGCATGCCTGCGGCCAGGGCGAGGCCTGCCAGCAGGGCGCGGGCGCTCGAGCGTGTGTCACGGATGCCTGTGTTCATAGAGTCCATCTCCTCTTCGTGGGGTGTTCCTCGTGGGGTGTGCCGGTCATATTCGTGCGCCTGAACCAGATTCGGGGCATAAGATGGGCGCCCTCGCTGCCGCTGCTCGTGCAACGACCGTGCATCGCGGTAGGGGGCGCCCGGGGGTGTTGCGTTTCGCGGGTTGCTTGCCTCGGCTCAGCGAACGGCTATCCGAGCATCCAGTACCACCAGCGGTGCCTCTCGAAGCGCCGCAGGAGGGAGTCGATCCCCCAGATGTGGCCCGCGCCCATCGACGCCAGCGTGAAGAAGGCGAAGATGGCGATGAGCTGGACGTCGAACCAGCCGCTGCTCGGCGGCAGGCTGGCGGTGTAGAAGCTGAGCATGATCAGCGTGCCGGCCAGGGCCGCGAGGCGGGTGAGGAAGCCCGCGACCATGGCGAGGCCGATGGCCCCCGTTCCCAGGATCAGCAGCCAGAGCACGAGCTGGTTCCCCCACAGCGCCGTGTAGATCTGCCCGATGGGGCCCTGCACGACGCCGGGGAGAAGCGCGCTGGCGCTGGTCCAGCCGTCCCAACCCCCGCGGAAGAGCTTGTAGGCGACCTGCAGCATGCTCAGGCCGAGCGCCATGCGCAGGGCGAAGAGGGCGAACTCGCCGACCGAGAGCCGGGCGCTCTGGCCGAGCTGCTCCTCGGGCCAGTCGAAGCGGGAGCCGCTCCGGGCGCGAGCGGCCGGCTCCTCGGACGCGAGGCCGGTGACCCGTTGACGATCCGGAGCGGCCATTCCGTTACCTCTTCTCGACCGTGATCAGGGTCGGGTAGCCTTCGGCGGCCGGATAGTCCTGGTTCATGGGCGTCCAGGTCACCGTGTTGCCGGCGCTGTCCGTGACGATGAGCTCGTACTTGAGCACGCCTGTCGGGTAGACGGGGGGAATGGTCCAGCCGGCCGCCCACATCCACACCTTGGGCTCGCCGCTGTGCGGGTGCTCGCCCAGGGCCAGATCGACGGTCTTGCCGTCTTCGAGCTTGGCGGTGACCTTCATGCCGAGCTGCTTGGCCTGGTCGGGCGTGACCACTTCGCCGGTCGCCGTGCTGAACACGTGGGCCAGCCACACGACCTGCTCGCCGGTCTTGAACGTCGACACCAGCACACAGCTCGGGCCGGTCGCGTTCTGCGAGCCGCGCACGACCTCGGCCTGGACGTAGTAGGCCGGGGCTGCGGCGAAGGCCGCTCCGACGGTCGCTGCGAGCGCGAGCGCGACAACGAGGAACTTGATCTTACGCATCACTGAATCGCCTCCTATGTGACTGAACGACTCCGCTCCACGGGAATCATCCGGGTCGATCATCCTCCGACGGGCCCTCGGGAAAAAAGGGACAAAGATACCCGTCGGGACGCCGCACACCCCTATGGGGTATTCGCTCTGCACGGCGCGCAACCCTTCGTGACGCGCTTCACGAGCAACGCTCGCCAGCCCGCCGGTGGAGCGCACGTGGTCGCCGGGAACGGTCTGGGCCGCTACCACGGGACGATTGACCCCTCCAAGGGTCTCCGGGCGCAGGACGACATGCTCGATGCTAAGGGACGCGGGCCGCCCGTAGGGAAGCAAACTCCACGAAACCGGTCAGGATTCGTTCATCGGCGTTTCATGTCGGCGCGCGGACCGTGCGGGACGGCGCTTCCCGAGGCGGGGCCCGTTATCATCGGGGGCGTCCGCGGCAGCGGCCGCCCGCTCGCGCCACCGCGCCGGGGCCTGCCGGGACGGAGGGATCCGGTGACCAGGGACGTCCACCGCAGCCACGTGAGGACCGGACCGGGAACGTGAGGCAGCGCACCCTCATGGGCCTGCTCGGGGCCGCGGTGACGACCAATTCCGCAGCCAACACCATGGCCCTGACGCTGGTGCCCCTGCAGGCCGTGGACCTGGGCGCCTCGCCCGCCGTGATCGGCGCGCTGGCGGCCTCGCTGTCGCTGTTGCCGATGCTGCTGGCGCTGCGCACCGGCAGCTGGATCGACCGCCTCGGACCCCGCGCCGGCATGATCGCGGCCTCCCTGCTGCTGGCGCTGTCGCCGCTCTCCGTGCTCGTGCACCCCGGCGTGGCCGCGCTCTTCGTCACCGAAGTGCTGCTCGGGCTGGGCAACCTGCTCGCCGTCCTCGCCAGCCAGGCCTTCACCGCCAGCGCCGGCGACGCAGACCGCCACGAGGGGAACTTCGGCTGGTACACGAGCTACGTGGCCGCAGGCCAGGTCGCCGGGCCGCTCCTGGCCGGGCTCGTCGCGCAGTGGCACGGCTACCCGCCCGCGTTCGCGGCGACCAGCGCGATGGCCCTGGCCAGCATGGCGATCACCTGGGCCCTGCCCGAGGTGCACCCGCCAGCCGCCGCTGGCGGCGCCTCCGGCGGGCTGAGCGGCCCGGCCCGCATGCGGTCGCTTCTGACGGTCCCCGGCGTGCAGCTGGCGGTGGTCTTCACCTTCTCCATCGCCTTTGCCCAGAGCGTCTTCTCCTCGTTCTTTCCCGTGATCCTGCAGGCCGCGGGCATGACGGCCGCGCTGATCGGCGCCCTCCTGTCGCTTCGGGCGGTGGTCTCCACCATCCTGCGCCCCTTCTTGCCGGCCCTGGTGGCGCGGCTCGGCAACCGCCGCACCGCCCTCGTCGCCATGGTCGCGCTGATGGCGCTGGGGACGGTCGTGCTGGCGGCCAGCCAGGCCCTGGCGGTCGCCGTCCTGGTGAGCGCGATCGTCGGCATCGCCTGGGGGCTGGCGCCGCCCCTCTCGATCGTGATGGTGGTGGCGGGTGCCGCGGAGGCCGAGGTGGGGTTCGCGCTCGGCGCGCGCTTCACGGTGAACCGCCTGGCGCAGCTCCTCGGCCCGCTGGCCATCGGCCTGGTCGCGGACGGGTTGTCGCTGCGAGCGGGGTTCCTGGCCTGCGGAGGCCTCGTCGCGGCGTCGCTCGGCTACCTCCGGGTCCCCGCCGCCCGGGCGCGGGCGCGCGCGGACTGACCCCGGCAGACCGTCTGACCCCGGCAGACCGTCCGGCGACGCCTGGCACCGCCCCGCGCGCAGCTCAGCCCGGCGCGCTCAGCACCAGGAACGCCTCCACCACGCCGGGGTCGAAGTGGCGCCCGGCCTCGGCGCGGATGTGGTCGATGGCCTCGGCATGCGTCCACGCCGGCCGGTAGGGACGATCGCTGGTGAGCGCGTCGTAGACGTCGGCCACGGCGAAGATGCGGGCGGCCCGTGGGATCGCTTCGCCCACCAACCCCAGGGGGTAGCCCGCGCCGTCCCAGCGCTCGTGGTGCGCAGCCGGGATGGCCAGCGCGGGCTTGAGGAAGTCGATCGGCGCCAGCAGGTCGGCGGCGTAGCTGGTGTGCTGGCGCATGCGCCCCCACTCCTCGTCGTTGAGCGGCCCGGGCTTCTGAAGGATGGCGTCGGGCACGCCCATCTTGCCGATGTCGTGGAGCAGCGCTCCGCGCCGGATGTCGAGGAGCTCCTCCTCTTCCCGGATGCCCATGGCGCGCGCCAGCCGCAGCGTCAGCTCGGTGACCCGGCGCGAGTGCCCTTCGGTCTCCTTGTCGCGCAGATCGAGCGCGCGCGACCAGCCCTCGATCGTGGCGTCGTAGGCGGAGCGCAGCTCGCGGTTGCTGGCCGCCAGGTCGGACACGAGCGCGGCGTTGTCGATGAGGATGGCGCCCTGCGTCGCCACCATGGCGAGGAACGCCGTCCAGTCGGCACCGACGTCCAGCGGGCTGCGGTGGGCCACCAGCAACCCGCCGCGCAGGCCGCCGCGCGCGTGCATGGGCGCGGCCGCGAGCAGCTCGAGCCGCTCGTCGCCGACGGCCTGCCCAGCGCGCCGCACCCCGTCGATGCGCTCTCGCCCCTGCAGCAGGTACGGCTCGCCGTCGGCCATCGCCTTCCCCACGAGCCCGGCGCCGACGGGCAGCCTCCGGGCCTCGGGCGGGAAGCTCGCGCCCCGACCCTCGACGAGCTCGAGCTCGCCGCCGTCCGCGGTGGTCACGTACACCGCGGCCACGTCGACCCCGAGCCCCTCCCGGGCGGCCTCCACGAACGCCGCCACCGCCGCGGGCAGGTCGGTCCCGGCCGTGATGGCGGCGTCGATGTGGCGCAGCGTCGTCAACCGCTGCACCTGCGTCTGCAGATCGAGGTTGAGCGTGCGGATGCTCTCGCGGGCGCGCGCCTGCTCGGTGACGTCGCGCTTCGCCGCCACGAAGTGCTCGATCGCGCCGCGCGGGCCGATGACCGGCGTGATGCTCATCGCCTCCTGGTACTCGCTGCCGTCCTTGCGCCGATTGATGAGCTCGCCGCTCCAGGGCTGCCCCGCGGTGATGCTCTCCCACAACGAGCGGTAGAAGGCCGGGCCCTGACGGCCGGACCCCAGCATGCGCGTGTGCGATCCCACGAGCTCGTCCTCGGTGAAACCCGTCAGGCCCAGCTCGTGCGGGTTCGCCCACTCGATGATGCCCTCCGGGTCGGTCACGACGATCCCGACCGGGGCGGCCTCCAGGGCGGTGAGCTGGAGACGGAGACGCGCCTCGCCCTCCTCCTCGCGGGTCCGGTCGAGCAGCGTGCCGACCACGGTGCGCTCCCCTTCGAGCGTCACCACCTGCTCGAGCACCTCCACCGGCACCACCGAGCCGTCGCGACGCACGCCCCGGAAGCGGAAGCGCCGGGTCTCGTCGCCGTCGGCCCGCAGCCCGTCGTCCGGCATCCCGTCGGTCGACCTCCCGGCGGTCGACCTCCCGGCGACCCTGTCCTCGACCCACGGACGGTCGTCCGGGTGCACCACGTCGCCCGGCTGGAGTCGCTCGACG